>OGRN01000082.1_pt1 | contig 85541 bp, 76 predicted proteins | sample 1553401 | NCBI WGS metagenome assembly OGRN01 (sample SAMEA2580096, study PRJEB22360) | human gut metagenome | biome: human gut; feature: human-associated habitat; material: faeces | place: Denmark | collected 2008/2010 | reverse complement strand
CAATCTTCGCACCTTTGTTGCGGCTACTCTGAAAATACTGCCGCACACGGTTTTTCAGGCTGATTGCCTTGCCCACATAGATGATCTCATCCCGCTCATCGTGCATCAGATAAACACCCGGGTTCGCGGGAAGCTTCTTTAACTCTTCTTCAATCTGGAACATACTACTCCTCAGAGTCAGATACGTGATTGTCTGTTTCGTCAGCAACTACATCATCCGATATAGTTGCATCACCGGTATTCAATGTTTCCTCCTGTACGCCTGTAACTTCCGGATCCCGGACAGCTTCTATATTCTCTGTCTTCATCTCAGTTTTTTCTTCAGACTTCTCTTCTGCCTTCACATCCTCATCCGGAAGATCATCCAGATTTTCCGGAATCTCAAGTCCCTTCTCAACTGCGCGGAAGATCTTCATAAATTCCTTACCGGTGATAGTCTCTCTGCTGATCAGATAACCGGCAATCTTATCCAGTGCTTCTCTGTGTTCGTTAAGAAGTCGCTTTGCCTCCTCATAAGAATAATGAAGAAGCTGCATAACTTCATGGTCAATCTCAGTTGCTGTATCATCGCCACAGTTAAGCACAGCTCTTCCTGACAGATACTGATTTTCCTGTGTTGCCAGTCCCATCAGACCGAATTTCTGAGACATACCATACTGCGTGATCATCGCACGCGCTACCTTCGTAGCCTGCTCGATATCATTTGCTGCACCGGTAGTTACCGTATCAAACACGATTTCCTCTGCTGCACGACCGCCCAGATATCCCACAAGCATTGCCTCCAGTTCTTTCTGGGTGTTGAGGTATTTTTCTTCTTCCGGTACCTGCATAACATAGCCGAGAGCTCCCATCGTTCTCGGAACGATGGTGATCTTCTGTACCGGCTCCGCATCTTTCTGCAGCGCACTTACCAGCGCATGGCCCACTTCATGATAGGAGACGATCCTTCTTTCTTCCTGGCTCATGATCCGGTCTTTTTTCTCTTTTCCGACCAGAACAACCTCGACAGCCTCAAAAAGATCCGCCTGACACACAGCCGTTCTGCCATGTTTGACCGCATTGATCGCCGCTTCATTGATCATATTTGCAAGGTCCGATCCTACGGCTCCGGAAGTTGCAAGAGCGATTGCTTCCAGATCCACCGTTTCATCCATGCGCACATCCTTGGAGTGTACCTTCAGGACATCAATACGTCCCTTCAGATCCGGCTTTTCTACGATGATCCGGCGGTCAAACCGTCCGGGACGAAGAAGCGCCGGGTCCAGGATCTCCGGACGGTTGGTCGCCGCCAGAAGGACCAGGCCTTTATTGCTTTCAAAGCCATCCATCTCTGCCAGAAGCTGGTTCAGAGTCTGTTCTCTCTCATCGTTGCTTCCCAGCTGGTTGTCACGGCTCTTACCGATCGCATCAATCTCGTCGATAAATATGATGCACGGAGCCATCTGCTGCGCCTGTTTGAAAAGATCACGCACACGGGAGGCTCCTACGCCCACATACATTTCCACAAAAGCTGATCCGCTCAGAGAAAAGAAAGGAACATTCGCCTCTCCTGCCACTGCCTTTGCCAGCAGCGTCTTACCGGTTCCCGGAGGGCCTACCAGCAATGCGCCTTTTGGAAGCTTTGCTCCCACACTGGTGTATTTTCCCGGATTATGCAGAAAGTCTACGACTTCCTGTAGCGATTCCTTCGCTTCATCCTGTCCGGCCACATCCTTAAAGGTCACGCCAGTCTGCTTTTCCACATACATCTTGGCATTGCTCTTGCCAATGCCCATCATGCCTCCGCCTTTGCTCATCCGCCTGGTCATCCATACGATCATACCTACCAGCAGCGCGATGGGCAGGAAGGTGGCAAGCAGTTGTATTACGATTGCCGAAGTGGTATCCGGTATCTCCTGCTCATATTCGACGCCGGCATCATACAGCCGGTCAGAAAGGCTGTCGTCCTGCACCAGTCCGGTGTAGTATTCTTTTCCTGTCCTCTTGCCGTCTTCCGGTTTCGCCGTGATCACGATCTGATTACTCTGGATCACTACCTTTTCCACTTTTCCTTCATCGACCATGTTTAAAAATTCATCATAACTGATTTCCTGATCTGATCCTGCTCCCTGGAACTGATAAAGCGCCATGACAAGCAGTGTTGTGACCAGAGTCACTATGAGAATAAAAGACAGGCCCTGCCTGTTATTTTTATTATTTTGGTTCTTATTCTGGTTGTCCATTCTTTTCCTCCTGTATTACTCTTACATTATACGGACAGCCCCCCGGGAAATCAATAAAAACATTATGAAAAGATTGTAAACTTACCATATCTTGTAGTATACTTGATATATTAATGCTTATACTTCCATATTGGGTAAAAGCAGCCACCATATATAGTAGATGAATAGAGGAATGAGTACATATGAAAATCGGATTTGACAATGAAAAATACCTGAAAACCCAGTCCGCCCACATCCGTGAACGGATCGGGCAATTTGACAACAAGCTTTACCTGGAATTCGGCGGAAAGCTGTTTGACGATTACCATGCTTCCCGGGTATTGCCCGGATTTCAGCCAGACAGTAAACTGCGTATGCTAAAGCAGCTCTCTGACCAGGCCGAGATCGTCATTGTCATCAGTGCAGAAGATATCGAAAAAAATAAGATCCGCGGGGATCTTGGCATTACTTACGATACGGACGTCATGCGCCTGATCGGTGTCTACCGGCAGCACGGTCTGTATGTAGGCAGCGTGGTGATCACGAAATACGCCGGACAGGAAAGCGCGCATCTGTTCTGTAACCGGCTGGAAAAACTGGGTATAAAAGTCTACCGGCACTATATCATCCCAGGATATCCGGCCAACGTGCCGTTGATCGTCAGCGATGACGGCTATGGAAAAAATGATTATATCGAGACTACAAAACCTCTGGTCGTTATCACTGCTCCCGGTCCTGGAAGCGGCAAGATGGCAGTGTGCCTGTCCCAGCTCTATCATGAGCACAAGCGGGGAATCCGGGCAGGCTATGCGAAGTTTGAGACCTTCCCAATCTGGAATCTTCCATTGAAGCATCCGGTAAATCTGGCCTATGAGGCTGCCACCGCAGACCTGAACGATATCAACATGATCGATCCCTTCCATCTGGAGGCTTACGGCGAATCGACGGTCAACTATAACCGTGACGTAGAAATCTTCCCGGTACTGAACGCCATGTTCCAGAAGATTTACGGTACAAGCCCTTACAAATCACCTACTGATATGGGAGTTAATATGGCCGGAAACTGTATCTGTGACGATGAAGTATGCCAGGAGGCTTCCAGGCAGGAAATTATCCGCAGGTACTATGATTCTCTGCGCCGCCTGCTGATCGGAGCCTGTGCAGAGGAAGAAGTATATAAAATCGAAATGCTGATGAATCAGGCAGGCATCACCATCCATGACCGTCCGGTAGTAGATGCTGCCCTGAAGCGCGCCGAAGAAACGGGAGGACCTGCCGCTGCCCTGCAGCTTGCAGACGGCCGCATGATCACCGGAAAGACTTCTCATCTTCTGGGGGCATGTGCCGCACTGCTTCTCAATGCCCTGAAAGAACTGGCAGGGATCGACCATGGCTGTCATGTCATCTCGCCGGAGGCCATCGAGCCGATCCAGAAACTGAAGATCAAGTATCTGGGAAGCCGCAATCCCAGGCTTCATACAGACGAGGTCCTGATTGCTCTTTCCGTCAGCGCCGCCACAAGCCCAAATGCCCAGCTGGCTCTGGATCAGCTCCCCAAACTTGCCGGATGTCAGGCACACACCTCGGTCATGGTGGGTTCTGTCGATATGAAGCAGTTTAAGAAATTATCCATTCAGGCGACTTTTGAGGCAAAATATGAAAATAACCCTGTATTTTTCAAAGAATCCGGTGTATAATCGAAAAGTATTTTTTTAACGAAGCTTTACTAAAGGAGGGAACTATGGCAGTAAAATATGTGTTTGTTACAGGCGGTGTTGTTTCCGGTCTTGGAAAGGGGATCACCGCTGCATCTCTGGGAAGACTTCTGAAGGCCCGCGGATATACCGTGACCATGCAGAAATTTGACCCTTACATTAATATTGACCCCGGTACGATGAATCCGGTGCAGCACGGAGAGGTTTTCGTAACAGACGACGGCGCCGAAACAGACCTTGACCTGGGACATTACGAACGTTTTATTGATGAAAGTCTCAGCAAAAATTCCAACGTTACCACTGGAAAGATCTACTGGTCTGTTCTTCAGAAGGAACGCCGCGGTGATTTCGGAGGCGGCACAGTACAGGTAATCCCTCATATTACCAATGAGATCAAAAGCCGTTTTTACCGTAATCCAGCTGCCAAAGATACCGAAATTGCTATTATCGAAGTAGGCGGAACCGTCGGCGACATCGAAAGTCAGCCATTCCTGGAGGCGATCCGGCAGTTCCAACATGAAAAAGGCCGCGAAAATGTTGTCCTGATCCATGTAACATTGATTCCTTATCTGCGCGCTTCTCAGGAAATGAAGACGAAACCGACTCAGGCAAGTGTCAAAGACCTGCAGGGAATGGGAATCCAGCCGGATATCCTGGTCTGCCGTTCCGAATATCCTCTGGACATCGGAATCAAAGATAAGATTGCCCTGTTCTGCAACGTACCTTCCAATCACGTCCTGCAGAACCTGGATGTGGAATACTTATATGAGGCGCCTCTGGCTATGGAAAAGGAAAATCTGGCAGGAGTCGTCTGCGAATGTCTGAATCTTCCCTGTCCGGATCCGGATCTGAAAGACTGGACAGAGATGGTGGATTACCTGAAGCATCCGAACACAGAAGTTACCGTAGCTCTGGTCGGAAAATATATCCAGCTTCACGACGCATATATCAGCGTAGTAGAAGCGCTGAAGCATGGAGGTATCTTCAGTCGTGCGACTGTCAACATTAAATGGGTAGATTCCGAGACAGTCACCGCCGACAATGTAGGAGAACTACTGGGCGACGTCAGCGGCGTCCTGGTTCCTGGCGGTTTCGGCCACCGGGGCATTGATGGTAAGATTGAAGCCATTAAGTATGCCCGTACCCACAACGTGCCTTTCCTCGGGCTCTGCCTTGGCATGCAGCTTGCCATCGTAGAATTTGCAAGAGACGTCCTTGGTTACAACGATGCACACAGTGCAGAATTAAAGCCTGACACCACTCATCCGGTGATCCATATCATGCCGGATCAGATCGGAGTGGAGGATATCGGGGGAACCTTACGTCTTGGCGCCTATCCCTGTGTTCTGGACAAAGACTCCAAGGCATATCAGTTATACGGCACAGATCATATCAGCGAGCGCCACCGCCACCGCTATGAAGTCAACAATGACTACCGGGACGTTCTGACCGAACACGGAATGAAGCTTTCCGGCTTATCTCCTGACGGGCGTATTGTAGAGATGATCGAACTTCCGGATCACCCCTGGTTCATCGCCACTCAGGCTCACCCGGAACTGAAATCAAGGCCCAACCGTCCTCATCCTCTGTTCCGGGGATTTATCGAGGCAGCTCTGGAATATCAAAAAGAGCATAAACAGACCGTCTGACCTAAGATACTAAGACAAAACATAGGCGGCAGCCGCTTAAACAGCAGCTGCCGCCTTTTCATACTTTTCTTACGATGATAATACCTTTCTCACACATTTCAACGCTTCTGCCACCACCTGGTGCATGTCAAAATACCGATACATTCCAAGGCGGCCCCCAAAAATCACATGTTCCTCTTTTTCCGCCAGTTCCTTATATCTGGCATAGAGCCTGTTGTTTTTCTCATCGTTCATCGGATAATATGGTTCTTCTCCTCTGCTCCAGGATGCCGGATATTCTCTGGTGATCACTGTCTTAGGCGAAACGCCCGATCCGCTTCCTCCATATCCTCCCTGGCATCCGTATTCAAAATGTTTATGCTCGATGATCCGCGTATAAGGAATTTCATATTCTGTGTAGTTTACTACCGCATTTCCTTGATAATTCTCCATATCCAGGACCTCTGTCTCAAACCGGAGGCTCCGGTATTCCAATTCTCCGAAACAATAATCATAATATGCATCGATCATACCTGTAAATACAATATCTTTTGCTTCTGACTTAAGAGATGCGCGGTCAGAAAAGAAATCTGTATTCAGCCGCACTTCGATCCCTTCCAGCATACGTTCGATAATCTGGGTATAGCCGCCGATCGGAATCCCCTGGTATTTGTCATTAAAATAATTGTTGTCATAGACATAACGGACCGGAAGCCTGCGGATGATAAAGCTGGGAAGCTCCGAAGCCCGTCTGCCCCACTGCTTTTCAGTATATCCTTTGACCAGCTTTTCGTAGATGTCTCTTCCCACCAGGGAGATCGCCTGTTCTTCCAGATTCGAGGGCTCGCTGATCCCGGCCTCCTGAATCTGTTTCTGAATAATTGCTTCTGCCTCCCTGGGCGTGCTGATCCCCCACATTTTACTGAAGGTATTCATATTAAAGGGCAGATTATAGAGTTCATTCCTGTAGCGTGCCACCGGGCTGTTGGTGTAACGGTTAAACTCCGCAAACTGCCGGATATAATTCCATACCTCCTCATCTGATGTATGGAAAATATGAGCCCCGTACTGGTGTACCTGGATTCCCTCTATCTCCCTGGTATAAATATTTCCTCCGATGTGATCTCTCTTATCGATCACAAGCACCTTTTTTCCTGCTTTTTTTGCTTCATGGGCGAAAATGGCTCCGAAAAGGCCGGATCCCACGATCAGATAATCATAACTCATGTTTCTTTCCTCCCTATCTATTTCTGCAGCAGGCTTTAGTCCACAGACCAGACGGCTGTGCTTCCCTGCTCTGTCTTTGTAATGATCAGTTTTCGTTCAATCTGCTCCTTGAGTTCATTGACATGGGAAATAATTCCCACCAGCCGCCGCTCTCCTGCCAGATCGGTCAGCACACGGATTGCCTCCTCCCTGGCCTCATCATCCAGGGCGCCAAATCCTTCGTCTACAAACATCGTCTCAATGCTGACAGCCCCTGCCGTATTCTGTACGATATCCGAAAGTCCAAGCGCCATGGAAAGAGATGCCATAAACGACTCCCCTCCGGACAGGGTCCGCACGTCCCGCACCGAATCACCAGTCATGTCATAGACATCCAGATCCAGTCCTGCCTGCCCCTGGTTTCCCAGGTTTTCAATCTCTCTGCACTGCAGCAGGAATTCCCCGGAGGTCATGCGTACCAGCCTCTGATTGGCAGCCTGAATGATCTGTTTAAAATACTGTCTCTGAACAAAGGTTTCAAAATCCAGCTTTACTGAACCGCTTAAGGTACCGTTGGCGGTCTTGCTTAAGCGGCTGACCGTCTCATACTCTTTTCGAAGACCGCCATCTACCTCTTCCAGCTTTTTTAAATGTGCCATCACATCCCGGTTCCTCTGGTTCTTTTCATAGCTTTGCAGATGCTTTTGGGAAACAGCTGCATATTCCTGCTCTGCATGTGTAATTTCCTGTATGACAGCCGGAAGGTCTTCCGGATGCTTTTCCCGGAGCTGCTCTGCCAGACTCTGGATCCTTCCTTCTGCTTCTTTTAAAGACTCACGATAAGACTGAAGCTCTTGCTCATATTCTTTGATCTTATCTTCATCGATCAGCGCTTCCCGATAGGACGTTTCATCGGAGAATCCCTGTTCTTTCAGTGTCTTCTCATATTCTGCCTTCTGTCTGTCCCTCTCCGCTTTATTCTGCCTGCAGGACTTTTCCAGACGTTCTTTCTGTCCGGACAGATGGTTCTGTTTCTCCATTATCTTCTGATATTCTTCTTCTGCCCTTGTCCGCGCTTCTTTCGCACAACTGACTGCCTGCTTCATTGTCCGGAGCCTCTGTCCGGCTTCTTCTGCGTCTTCTGCCGGTAGTCCCTGCCTTTTCGTAAAAAGAGCAGTCTCCAGTTCTTTTCTTTTCAGTTCCTTTAGCTGTTGCTTCTGCCGGAGACTGTCAGACTCTTCTTTTAGAGATTCCAGCCGGCTCATGAGACTTTTTTCCAATTCCTGTGCCTGTTGAAAGCGCTCTTTTTCTTCCAGTGCGCGTTTTAGTTTTTCCTGCACTCTCTCTTCCTGTATTTTTCCCTGCTCCAGTTCCTGTCTGATCCGCTCCCCGGCATCCTCTCCGACCTCTGTCTGAAACTCTTGTTCATACTCTTCCCGTAAAATCTTCTGCAGAGTCCCAAACTCTGACGCTTCCCTCTGATAATCGTCTGCGTACTGATTCCGCACTTCTTCCGCCTGATCTCTCTTCCTTTTTGCCCTGTCCACATCGGCCTCTGACGGAAATTCTTCCGGGAGGCTGCAGGGCAGCGGATGATGCAGGGAGCCACAGACCGGACAGGGAGCACCTTCCTCCAGATTCCGTGCAAGAAAGCCTGCCTGTCCGTCCAGAAAGGCCTGATACTTCCCTTCGTATTCTTCGTGGCAGCGCAGATAAGCTGACCGCTTCTCTTCCCATTCTTTCTTCTTCCTGCGGCAGATTTCTTCTTTCTTTCTAAGATCCTGCTCCCTTCGTTCCAGCGTTTCAAGCCTTTCTCTCCGACGCTGAAGATCACTTTTTTCACGTTCGGCTGCCTCTGCCCTGATCCCGGCTTCTGCACAGCTTTCTATGATGCCGGCTGCCTCTGCTCTCTTTGCTTCCAGTTTTTCTTCTCGTTCTGCCAATTCTCTTTCTTGTTCTTTATTTTTATCAATTTCCTTTTCTATCTGTTGTTTCTGTCTTTTTAGTTCTTCCACTTCCTGATAAACCGGCAGTGCATTCTGAAGAATTACAATCTTGTCTGTGTACTGTTCTTCTGTCCTGATGCATTCCTGTTCCGTTTTCTGCAATAAGAGTCGTTTTTCTTTGCCCAGCTTTTCCGCCTCAGTAAGCTCCTTATCTGTCTCTTCCAGTTCCTGGCAGTTTTTCTCGCAGATGTCGGTCATCTGGCGAAAAAGTCTCTCTGCCTGGGCTGCCCTGGCCGCCTTTTTCCCACATATAAGCTTTTTTTCCAGTTTCTCATAGGACACCTTCCCTGCATCCAATTCTTCCTTGTGGCAGCGTTCTTTTTCCCAGGCTTCCTTCAGGCGCTGATAATCCTCTCCCTGCTGCTTCTTTTCCCGGAGCATCTGAAGCTGCTTTCGCAGGTCTTCTGTCTCTTCCCGGTACTTTTGCTCCTCCAGGCTCCCCTCGTCGGTCAGTTCCTGAAGTGTCTGAAAAATCTCCTCATATGACGGCAGCTCCTGACCCATAAGCTCCGCCCACTTTTCCGCAGACTGAAGTGCATTTCCTTCTGAAACCACACGATCCATCTCTGATTTTACATTTCTCTGATTTTCTTCCAGAAGGCGGTACAGCTCACTGGAACGCGTTTTCAGTTCTTCCTGGAGGCGGCTGCAGATCTGTGTCTGGAAGATATGTGAAAAAATCTTCTTACGCTCCCTGGACTCTGCCAGCAGAAGCTTCAAGAAATCCCCCTGGGCAATCATCGCCGTCTGGGTAAACTGTTCCGCCTTAAGTCCGATGATGTCGGCGATCTTCTGATCTGTCTCCCTCTTCTTTCCGCGGAAAATCTGCCCATCCGGCATCTCAAGCTCTACCCCTGCGGCTTCTTTTACCATACGTATGGATCCGTCCTTGTACCGGCGTTTTCCGGCTCTCATATATTCTGGATTTCTCCGTATCCGGTACACCTGATCCCGGTAGGAAAAGGTATAATCCACATAGGTATCCGCATCATCTTCTGCATACTGGCTTCGCATCATATTCCCATCTCTTCGTCCGCCGCTGGTGCGGTCATAAAGTGCATAGGTGATCGCGTCAAAAATTGTTGTTTTCCCCGATCCGGTGTCCCCTGTTATCAGAAACAGCCCTCCTGGTATTCTGGAAAAATCTATGACTGTCTTTCCGGCATAGGACCCGAAGGCTGACAATTCTAATCGTAACGGCCTCACGTCTTACTCTCCCTTCACCTGATCAAATATTTCATCCATAAGCGCCTGCTCCTCTCTGGTCATGCTGGTTCCCTGCATCTGATAGAAAAAGTCTCCAAACACCTCGGCAGGACTTTTGATAGTCAGCTTTTCATCCAGTTCCTCCAGCTTTCTTTTCGTTCTGGTATTTTCTATCCTCACTTCCAGAATATGGCTATACACCCGTTCCAGTTGTTCCTTGGGTTTATATAACTCTTCCTCATCTGTCAGAGTAATGCTGACAAAATCCTCCCGTTCTTCCGGAAGAGCTTCCCTTAAAATCTGCTCCAGCGTCCCTTCCTTTTTTCTCACATCTCTGAGGGGATGAAGGGGAAGCATCTCTACTGCCGGAGCCTGTCCCTTCTCTCCAAGCGTCACCATGTTCAGTGCCTTCTGGTGCCCAGCCTCGCTGACCGAATATTTCAGCAGTGTCCCGCAATAACGGATCTTTTCCTCCCCTACTGCCTGAGCGCCGTGAAGATGTCCCAGGGCTCCATAGTCAAATTCCCGGATCACAGATACATCTACCTGGTCCAGGCCGCCCACAGAGATGACTTCTGAATCACAGATCTCCGGATCCCGAACCCCTCGGTAAAACTGATGAGAAACCAATACATTTCTTTGATTCGTAAAATCAATATTTTCTCTACGAATTAATTTCTCTACCATTCCGGTATATGTCTCCGGAGCGTCTTCCGGAAACAGATGCCTGACATAGGACGGTTTTTCAAAAGGAAGAAGATAAAAGGTTACGTCTCCATATTCATCCGGAAGCGTCACTTTTGTAAGACCCTTCTCCGGGATTCCGCCGGCCAGATAGATCTTCTGTCCTGCAAGAAGTGCTGACGCATACTGCAGCCGCTCCGCCGAATCATGGTTGCCGCTGATGATCAGAACCGGTATCTGCGGCCGGATTTCCGCAAGAGATGTAAGGAACTCATCCCAGAGGCTGACCGCTTCTGCCGACGGCACAGACTTATCATAGACGTCTCCGGCAATCACAATGGCGTCTGGATGAAGCTGTCTGGCATAAGCAGTCACCTGCCCCAGAATCTCTTTCTGATCCTCTCTTAAGCTGTAATGATGCAGCTGCTTTCCGATATGCAGATCTGACAGATGGAAAAATTTCATGAAAACCTCCCTTTCTACTTTACATCTGAATCTATCTTACACTATAATCTTCTTAGCTATCAAGAGCTATTCACAGCAAATTCACTATAGAAGAAGGACAAGGGTATCATGCTTAGAGAAATTGATTTTGACAAAGTATCTGATGGAAAATTCTATCGTTCGGGTGACATGGTAAAGGCAGACTGCGGCGGATGCAAAGGATGTTCTTCCTGCTGCCGCGGCATGGGCGCTTCGATTGTTCTGGATCCTCTGGACGTCCACAGAATTTCTTCAGGGCTTGGGAAATCCTTTGAGGAGCTGTTATCTTCTCATCTGGAACTCCAGGTCGTGGACGGCATCATCCTGCCTAATCTGAAAATGTCAGGTCCCGGGGAGGCCTGCACATTTCTGGATGCCGATGGCAGATGTTCCATCCATCCCTTACGCCCGGGTATCTGCCGGATCTTTCCTCTGGGCCGTTATTATGACGGCACCGGCTTTCAATATTTCCTGCAGATTCATGAATGTCCAAAACCGAATAAAGCCAAGATCAAAATCCGTAAATGGATTGATACTCCGGATATAAAGCGTTATGAATCCTATATTTCCGACTGGCATTACTATCTGAAGGCTCTTCAGGAGAAAGCAGCCTCCAGTGAAGGCCCGGATCTGGTCAAAGCTTTGAGCATGTCTGTCCTGACCACCTTCTATGTCCGTGCTTACAGAACGGATCTGGATTTCTATGAACAATTCTATCAGAGGTTAAACAGAGAGGTTGATTGAACATGAAAAAGATACTTATGATCGCAACAGGCGGCACCATCGCTTCCAAGGAAGGAGGCGACGGACTGACACCTGCCATGACCGGTGAGGAGCTGGCTTCAAACGTACCCGGCATCGAAAGCAAATGTAATTTAACAGTGCTGCAGCTGATGAATATTGACAGTACTAACATGCGTCCCAGGCAATGGCTTATGATCAGTGAAACGATCCTGGAACACTATGATCACTATGACGGCTTCGTGATCCTCCACGGAACAGACACCATGGCCTACACGGCTGCCGCCCTGTCCTATCTGATCCAGGATTCCCGAAAGCCGATCGTTCTCACCGGCTCTCAGAAACCCATGGGTGATCCTTATACCGATGCAAAACTGAATATCTACCAGAGCATCCTCTATGCACTGGACGATAAATCCTGCCGGGTTTCTATCGTCTTCAACGGCAAGGCAGTCATTGGCACCAGAGCAAGGAAACAGCGTACCAGAAGTTTTGATGCCTTCGAAAGTATGAACTTCCCACCCCTTGCCATCATCCATGATGACCGCATTATCCGGCATTATACCGGTGTCATACCGGCACCTTCTGATCTGAAAACCTACCACCAGCTGAATGACCGGGTCTTTGTGCTGAAACTGACGCCTGAGGTCAAGGCCGACATCTTTTATCTTTTAAAAGATCACTATGACGCCATTATTCTGGAAACTTTCGGCATCGGCGGAATCCCTGAATACGACGATTCCTTCCAGAAAGCTATTTTTGACTGGGTCGATTCCGGGAAAACCCTTGCCGTAACCACCCAGGTACCAGAAGAAGGCTGTGATCTCCAGGTATACCAGGTAGGCAAAAAATACAGTGACTACCCAGGGATCCTGCAAGCCGGTGATATGACCACAGAAGCGATTGTTGCAAAGATCATGTGGGTACTGGGCCAGACAAACGACCGGAATGAAATCCGATCTTTATTTGAAAAGGTTATCAACCTGGACCGCCAGGACGATACGTACTGATTTTACAGCTTTTATAAAATCTTAAGATTTCCAAAGGAAATCCTTAATCTCTTCCTGCTACGATAGAGATAACAAGCGCCGCACCGTCTGGTCAGCGCTTTTCGCAGGAAGGAGGCAGTTTCATGAACGAACGCATCTTAGTGGCAGACGATGAACCCGATATCGCGGATCTCGTCTGCCTTTATCTTCAAAACGAAAATTTCCAGACAGTTTCCTGTTATTCCGGACGTGAAGCTTTAGAATCTATCCAGAAGGAAAAGCCTGATCTGGCCATCCTGGACATCATGATGCCAGGAGCAAGCGGCCTTACCGTCTGTCGCAAAATCCGGGAAACAGATTCCTATCCCATCATTTTTCTCACCGCCAGGGGCGAAGAAATTGACCAGATCAATGGTCTGGCCCTGGGTGCCGACGACTATATCACAAAACCCTTCCGGCCTCTTGAGATGGTGGCCAGGGTCAAAGCCCAGCTTAGGCGCTATAAAAAATACAACGCGCCAAAAGAAGAAGACGGCATTCTGACCCGGGGAGCCCTGACCGTCAATGTGCGGACTCACGAATGCTATCTCGGGCAAAAGGAACTAAAGCTGACGCCCACCGAATTTTCGGTGCTTGAGATCCTGTGCCGTAAAAAAGGCAGTGTTGTCAGCTCCGAAGAATTGTTTCATACCATCTGGAAGGATGAATATTACAGCCGGAAAAATAACACGATCACCGTCCATATCCGGCACCTGCGTGAAAAAATGGGGGATTCCATCGAACATCCCAAATATATCAAAACAGTCTGGGGGTGCGGATATAAAATTGAAGACCACTAGAACACTCCTGAAACCGGCCGCGGCTGCCATTTTTTCTTTAATCGGCATTTATATTTTGTACAGTTTTGCAGACTATGCCTTAAATGGCATGTTTGTAGATTGGTTTACCAGAAACTTTATGACTACCGTTCCCGCCTATTATGACCCTCAGGCAGGCTATGTGGGGACCCATGAGGCAATCTGCTGGCCTGCTCTTAAAAGCTTTCTCTTCTGGGCATCCTGTCTTCTGGCGGTTCTGGCAGCTCTTCTGGTCTTTTTCCTGACAGAAAACAGCCGCCGGAAACTGGAACGCAGACAGACTATGGAACTGGAAACTCTTAAAGAAGATCAGAAGCGTCAGCAGGAAATTCTCAAAGGAGAAATGCAAAGAAAAGACGATCTGATCGCATATCTGGCCCATGACCTGAAGACGCCTCTTACTTCTGTCATCGGTTATCTGAGCTTTCTTGCCGAGACACCGGAAATGCCGGAAGAACAGCGTCAGAAATATCTGGACACGGCGCTTTCCAAGTCTGAGCGTCTGGAAGGTCTGATCAACGAGTTTTTTGATATCACCCGGTATAATCTGCAGAAAATCCCACTGGAAAAGCAGAAAGTCAATCTCTGTGCACTGATTGTACAGATAGCCGAAGAGCTGTATCCCATACTGGAGCAGCATGGGAACACCATTCAGAACGATATCGCTGAAGAAGAGTATCTCTACGCCGACCCCGAAAAAATGGCCCGGGTGTTCAATAACCTCCTGAAAAATGCGGCAGCCTACAGTGATCCGGATACACCTATCACAATCTGCTCAAAACGAGACATCGATTCTATTTCCATTATGATCGAAAATACCGGAGTTACCATTCCGGAAGAAAAGCTGGAGATTATTTTCGAGAAATTTTTCCGTCTGGATTCCTCCCGCACTCAGGAAACCGGAGGCTCCGGACTCGGTCTTGCCATTGCAAAAGAAATTGTAATACAGCACGGCGGAGAGATCACCGCGTCCAGTAAAGACCGGAAAACATGTTTCCTGGTCCGGCTCCCGGCATGGTTCTAAATCAGCACGGCCGTTAGCAAAACCTCAAGGAAGCCTTAATCTTTCCTTAGGAAATTTACAATTTCACATTAAAGTTTCTGATCTTTTTCTCCGGTACACTAGTACCGGAAAGGAAGATGAAGCTTATGGAAACCCAAAGAAAAAGACGCCCTGACCAGGCAAAAAGACATGGAAGAAAACGCCGGAAAAGAAAACGCCAGATACTCCTCCGGCTCTCGCTATGCCTTTTCGTTATTTTTGCCGTCTTAAACCTTATGAATTTTACAGTCCTTCCCTGGCCTGTCTCCCATGGAGAACTGTCTGATTATCTAGATGATCTCTACAGTCCCAATGCAGTACTGGCTGACGCAGAAACCGGGCAGATACTCGGAAGCAGAAACGGAAACCGGAAAGTATATCCTGCTTCTCTTACTAAGATTATGACGGCTCTGACAGCGCTAGAGCACATTCAGAGTCTGGACGCTGCCGTCACGATCCCACAGGATATCTACCAGGATCTTTACCAGGAGGACGCTTCCATGGCAGGTTTTGAGGCCGGGGAAACAGTAACATACCGTGATCTTATCTACGGCGCTCTGCTGCCGTCCGGCGCAGAATGTTGCCTTACACTTGCAGTATCTGTTGCCGGTGGAGAAGACGATTTCGTCACCCTTATGAACGCAAAAGCCCGGGAACTTGGGATGAAAAGGACTCATTTTACCAACTGTACCGGCCTTCAAAATTCCAGGCACTATTCTACTGCGGAAGATATCTCGAAGCTTTTGGTCTATGCTCTTCAGAATCCGACATTTCGCCAGGCCTTTACTTCCTCCAGCTACACCTCGTCTCCCACCAGCCTTCACCCGGACGGCCTGACCTTTACGAGCACTTTGTCCCAGAGTCTTCCGGATCCTTCTGTAACCGGTGGTAAAATCCTGGGCGGAAAAACCGGATACACCAAAGATGCCGGACTATGCCTGGCCAGTCTGGCCGAAATAAATGGCAGAGAATATATCCTGGTGACCACAGGCGCCCCGGGAGACCACCAGACGGAACCCTACCATGTCCAGGATGCGATAAAAGTATATGGCCGGATTGGCTCTGCATAAAGCTATTGACAAATCCATATCCGGCACATATACCGAAATCACTTAGCAGATAATTATTGGATGCAGCAGACAACAGAAAACAGTCCTGTATTCATCATGCTTTGCACAGTTATTACCCTTGTAACCAATAATAGACGCAAAAAATAGCGCCCCCACTCTGGTAAAGTAAGGCGCTATTCGCAAATACATATTGCCGGGCGCCCTGTTTTTAAGGGTTCCCGGCTCTTGCTGTCTTATTTCTGCACAATATTTATAATCTTCTTCGGCACGTAGATCTCTTTGACAATATTCCCGGTCAGCTTATCTGCCACGGCGGCCTTTCCGGCTGCGATGGCGTCTTCCTTGGAAATATCTGCTGAAATGGAGATCACGGCTCTGGTCTTTCCGTTGATCTGTACCGGCACTTCCACTTCATCGTCCTTCATGGCTTCCTCATCATAGGACGGCCATCCGGCTCTGAATACGCTTCCCTCATGACCTAACTGCTCCCAGATTTCCTCTGCGATATGAGGAGCAAATGGAGACAGCAGCACTGCCATGGTTGACAAAGTCTCCTTGTCGATTCCGCCTTCTTTCTTGGCGATCTCGATCAGCTTATTGTTATGCTCCATAAATCCGGAAATTGCGGTATTCAGGCTGAAGCTTTCCAGACGGGTCGTGATATCATATACCAGGCGGTGACGTTCTTTGATCATATCCTTTGTCGCCTGAATGTCTGCGTCCTTGCTGTCCTGTACCAGGTTCCAGAGTCGTTTTAAGAAACGGTTGACGCCGTCGATTCCACGGTCATCCCACTCTGCATCCAGTTCCGGCGGTCCTACGAACAGTTCGTACATTCTGAGAGAATCGCATCCGTAGTCTCTGACCAGATCATCCGGGGAAACCACGTTTCCTTTGGACTTACTCATCTTGATTCCATTCTTTCCTGTGATCATACCCTGATTGAACAGTTTCTGGAACGGCTCATCAAAATCAATAACTCCGATATCACACAAAAACTTGGTATAGAACCTTGCATACAGCAGGTGAAGTACGGCATGCTCTACTCCTCCGATATACATATCTACCGGAAGCATTTCGTCTGCCTTTTCTCTGGATACCAGTTCCTTATCATTGTGATTGTCTACATAACGAAGGAAATACCAGGAAGAACCTGCCCACTGAGGCATGGTATTTGTCTCACGCTTTGCATCAGCACCGCAGACCGGACACTTGCAGTTTACCCACTCATCGATGGCTGCCAGCGGTGATTCCCCGGTTCCGGTTGGCTCATAAGACTCTACTTCCGGCAGGCGCAAAGGCAGTTCTTCCTCTGGCACCGGCACGTTACCGCAGTGCGGACAATGAATGATCGGAATCGGCTCTCCCCAATATCTCTGACGAGAGAATACCCAGTCACGCAGCTTGTAGTTCACCGTTGCACGGCCGATTCCCTTCTCCTCAATGATATGCGGTCCTTCCTTCTTCAGCACAGAAGACTCCATACCGTTCCATTCTCCGGAATTGATCATAATACCGGAAGCCTCTGTATAAGCTTCTGTCATGTTTTCAATTTCTTTTCCATCCTTTGCAATGACCTGGATGATCGGAATACCGAACTTTGTTGCGAACTCAAAGTCACGGTCATCGTGGGCCGGTACACACATGATGGCTCCGGTACCATAATCAGCCAGTACATAGTCGGACAGCCAGATCGGCACCTTCTTGCCGTTGATCGGATTGATCGCATAGCTTCCGGTAAATACACCCGTCTTCTCTTTGTCCTGCATACGATCCACATTCGACTTCATAGAAGCCTCATAAATATACTTCTCGACTGCCTCACGGGTCTCATCTGTGGCAAGCTCTTTAGCCAGCTCATGCTCCGGCGCCAGTACCATAAAGGTTGCTCCATGAAGAGTATCCGGTCTGGTAGTATAGACAGTGATCTTTTCTTCTCTTCCATCAATCGGGAAATCCACCTCTGCACCATAGGATTTGCCGATCCAGTCTGTCTGCATCTTCTTTACCTTTTCCGGCCAGTCCAGCTTATCAAGGTCATTCAGCAGACGCTCTGCATAGGCGGTAATCTTCAGCATCCACTGGCGGAGATTTTTCTTGGTCACCTCTGCTCCGCAGCGTTCACATTTTCCATTGACCACTTCCTCGTTGGCAAGCCCGGTTTTACAGGACGGACACCAGTTGATCGGGAACTCCTTCTCATATGCCAGTCCTTCTTTGAACATTTTAACAAAAATCCACTGTGTCCATTTATAATAATCCGGATCTGTGGTATTTACTTCCAGATCCCAGTCATAAAGGGCTGCGATCTGATTAATCTGCTCTTTGATATGCTTAATATTTTCTGCCGTAGATACCGCAGGATGCACGCCCATCTTGATGGCATAGTTCTCTGCCGGAAGGCCGAAGGCATCCCATCCCATCGGATGAATGATATAGTACCCCTGCTGCAGCTTGTATCTGCTCCACACATCAGAGATCACATACCCTCTCCAGTGTCCTACATGCAGTCCGTTTCCAGACGGATAAGGGAACATATCCAGACAGTAGTATTTTTCCTTTTTGTTGCCATTTTCATCTACTTTCGGGTTGACCGGGTTCTTTTCCCAGTTCTCACGCCATTTCTTTTCGATTGCCTTATGATTATAAGGTACTCTTGACATTTTTCCACTCCTCACTTTCTGATAACATATGAAAAGCCTTTCCATCCCATAAGAGACGAAAAGGCTTGATTTCCGTGGTACCACTCTTTTTCACACAGAAAGAACTCCTGTATGCACTCATTATCTCTGTAACGGAGAGTACCGCTTCTGCCTACTTGCTTTGACTGTTCAGCAGAAGAACTCCGAGGCCAGTTGGGAGACGGGCTTTACTGCCTTGCAGCGGCCGGCAGCTCTCTGAAAAAGCAACGTTCTCTTATTATTCCTCTTCCTTGCTTTTATCTGTATTTTTAAGATTTCTTATTTATTATAAAAATAACATTAAAATAAGTCAAGTGCTATTTTCCCACTTATGCAAACCGACGGAAAAACACATTTTCTTGTTGTTACATTTAGTGCTTTCGTGTATAATGGATATAAGTTAATCGTGCTGAGTTTTTCAGTAAATATGATACATAAAGGAGAGTGTTCACCATGGTAAATTTATTAACAGGTCCAAAAGGCACCGGAAAGACACAGATCATGATCGAAAAGGCTAACGAGGCCGCAAAAAAATGTAACGGAAATGTAGTATTCATTAAAAAGACACACCGCGATACCACAAGCGTAGATTTCAACATCCGCACAATCTGCATGGATGATCTCCCGGCAATCAAAAACACGGACAATTATATCGGATTCTTATATGGAATGTACAGTTCAAACCACGACATCGAATGCGTATTTATCGATGGAATCTTAAAACATGCTGACATTACGATTGAGAATGTTCCACAGTTCATTAAAGACTTGAAGGACATTTCCAAAGAATGTGATATTGATTTTTACGTAAGTATCAGCGCAGAAAAAGAAGATGTGGCAGCTGTGATCGATGATGACTGCTGCTATCTGAATTAGTCGCACACTCTCCTGCACCGGAAGAGAATATTGAGAGGTATTACAGGCAGCCTTGATGGGGCTGCCTGTTTTGCTTTGCTTTTAAAGAATCATTTCATAGATCAGCACGGCAAGGGGCATAGTCAGGATACAAAATACCACTGACATCACATTGATCACACTGGCGTATTTTACATCTTTATCATAAATCTGCGCAAGCTGAGTGATGATCGCCGCTACCGGAGCTGCAACAGCGATCAGTACAATTAACAGGATATATTCCGCATCTGCATGAAATCCCATACGCTCCACAATTCCAAGCCCTGCCGCAGCTGTCACAGGGATCACTACCAGCCGTATCAGGCAGATCAGATATGGCCGTTTCTGCCGGAATACCCACTTAAGATCCACATCTCCGATCACCATCCCGATCACCAGCATACTGGCCGGTGTTACCAGGCTGCTCATACTCTCCACACAGGAAGCAAGTACTATCGGGAGCCGGATTCCCGCAAGAAACAGCAGCAGCGCAACCGCTAATGCAATGATATTGGGGCTTAAGAAGATCTTCTTAATATCTTGCTGTGAGCTTCCTTTCAGTACACTGACCCCGTGCGTCCAGATCATTACATTCTGTACCAGCAGGAAGGCTGTGGTATAAAAGACCCACTCCTCTCCCAGCACCGCCGTTACCAGTGGTATCACCAGATATCCGGCATTCGTGTAGATAATCGACACTTTCTCGATACTGTTAAGCCCCAGGGGCCGTTCCAGGATCTTTACCACAAGAAGCATAAACGCGTGAGCTGCCACTGCTGCAATAACCGCAAGTATCAGTCCTTTTGCCGCTCTTACCGTCAGTTCGATCTGAAACGCATCGATCAGCACACAGGGAAAACAAATATAAACCACGAGATTCGACAGCACTTTACTGTCATCCGGCCGGAACAGGCCAATTTTTACAATAAAATAGCCGATCGCCATCATCAAAAAGATGACGACGATCTGCTCTGCCAGCAATATACTTAATTCCATTCTATGACTCTCCTTCTCCGATTTCCAGAGCTGTCACTGTACTGGTCTGCGCCCCGGTCTGATAGGTTATCGTAACCGTCTGTCCCGGCTCCAGCCGGATCACGTCAATAAAATCCACAACCGGTACATCGTAGATATTGTCCGATCCTTCCAGCATCAGATAATAATGAGAAGTCCCTTCGATGACCGCCTGGGCGATCTTTGTAATCGTTCCGGTAACCGTATCTTCTTCTTTCGGTTCTTCCTCTTCCTGCTTCACGCCATTACTCAGAAGAAGTTCCTGATAATTCTCTTCACACTGGCTGACACTGTCACCCACAGCAACGATCTGATACTGCTGCACGTTTACCATCGCATACTTCTTAACCAGCCCTGCGTCATCTTTCAGACAGATGAAATACGTTGGTTCATCAGAAATATTCAAAAGGAGCGGAAATGTGGCTGTATACTTTAAATTCTGCACCTGGCCTTCCGCTGATGACATGGCCGCCGCTTCCGTAGCTCCTTCTACCTCGTAGTACTTTGTCTCCATTGTACGCTGGTTGGAAAGCACAAATCCCACATTTGACTGATCCTGGTTCACAGATGTGACACCGGTGTACATCCAGACATCGTCATCCAGCGCCAGATAATTATAACCTTCTGTTGTCTTCAGACAGTCTTTCTGGCTGAGTACGCTGTTCAAAAATCCATGTTTCAGCGTTCCGTAATAGTCAAACAGCTGCACCAGAAGATCCGCCGAATATGCCCGGTCTACCCACTGAGGCACATCCTCGATATCATAGGTCTTCATCTCGCCATTGACAGCATTACAGATCACTACTTTTCCTACTGTCTCTCCGCCGAACAGACCGATATTAAACTTTTTGACCGGTGCGATCCAGTATGGAATACCTTCTTCATCTATCTCAAAACTCAGCTCTCCATAGATATAAGTAGGATGAGCGAATCTGAGATGCCGGTAGATATTCCGGTTCAGGTGCTCGCTGGTTGTATATTTAATCCCTTCTTCCAGCTGCACAAGCTCTGTAGTCTGACTGGCCATATCAATCCGGATATAAGCCGGAATTCCTTCAGAGCGGTTTGTAAACCACTTGATGATATTGGCATATTTCAGAGGCGTCACACGATACGGACGGTTCTGGTAATTAATCTGGCTGTAGATCTCATCCACATCAAACTGAGAAACCATATCCACCATACTTCCCATTTTCCTGTCTCCCAGAAGCACCGCCGTATCTCTGTCCAGGATCGGTATCTGGTCAAAGGAAAGCTCCTCAACATCTTCCGTGAACTCACCTTCCTCTACGGTCATCAGCTGCTGGTATTTTTTTGCATTCACCACCGGCGAAGACAGAAGGGTACCCACCAGGTACACGATCCCAAGAGCAAGGATCACGACTCCAAAGCTCTTCAGCACTCTATTCTGGCGGAACTCCCCTCTGCCCGGCCTCTTCCGTACAATATAGACCGCTGCCAGAACGATCAGTAAAAATAATGCAGCAAACCACGTCTCCGCCGAATGGATATTAAACGCCGGTAATGCAATATAGTAGTAAAGCCCTGCCGCCAGGACCACTGCCACAGCTATCAGTACCTTTCTCTTTCCTTTCATGGACACCTCCGCTAAAATTTGTTTCTTTTAAATGGAATGGCAAACAACAGCAGGAACGGGAAGATTTCCAGACGTCCGGCCAGCATATCAAAGCAGAACACAATCTTGGAAAGCGGTGAAAAGTCCGCAAAGCTTCCCAGCGGCCCTACCATTTCCATACCAGGCCCTACGTTTCCAACGGCAGTAAGTACCGCCGAAAATGTCGTCGTAAAATCAAAATTATCTACTGCTACTATCATAACCGAAAGCATGAAAATAAGTGCATATGCAATCAGATAAATATAGACAGTCCGTATCACATCACTGCTGACCTTTTTACCGTTGACCCGGATGATATTGACCGACTTTGGATGCACCATCTGCTGGATCTCACGTTTAATGCTCTTGACCGCCATGATCAGCCTGGATACTTTAATACCGCCTCCGGTAGAAGATGCACAGGCTCCCACCACCATCAGGAACATCAGGATTGTCTGTGAAAGCATCGGCCACTCTACATAGTTTGCCGTCGCAAAACCTGTCGTCGTGATGATCGAAGCGACCTGAAAGATCGCATACCTGAAAGAAGTCAGCGGATTTTCATAAATATAGTTAATATTCACAGTAATGATCAGTGCCGCCGCAAGGATAATCCCCAGATATGTCCGAAGCTCTTCGTTTTTCCACACCGGCTTAAACTCCCGCAGCAAAAGAAGATAATACAGGCTGAAGTTGATGCCGAATAAAATCATAAATACTGTGATTACCCCGTCGATATATGCACTGTCAAAATGTGCGACACTTAACGCATAGTTGGAAAATCCTCCTGTTCCGGCTGTACCAAAGGTATGGATCAGACTGTCAAAAAGATTCATCCCTCCGAACAAAAGCAGGATCACCTGGATCACTGTCAGTCCAAGATACATTCCGTACAGAATCCTGGCGTTGGTCATCATCTTCGGCGCCAGCTTATCCTTTTCCGGACCCGGGACCTCTGCACGCATCAGGACCATAGAATTTTTATCAAAAGAGGTCAGCACCATAACAAAAACCAACACGCCCATGCCACCGACCCAGTGGGTAAAGCTCCGCCAGAACAGCATTCCCTGAGGCAGCGCCTCTACATCCGTAAGAATCGTTGATCCGGTTGTCGTAAATCCGGACACGGTCTCAAACAACGCATCAATATAGTTCGGAATACTTCCGGAAAGCGTAAAGGGAAGAGCGCCAAACATGGACCAGAGAATCCAGGCACTGGCTACGATCACCATTCCTTCCTTTCCGTAAATCTCTGAATTTTTCGGTTTCCTGACGCCCGTCAGCAGATACACCACCGCAAGGACCGCTGCCGGTATGAGGAAATAGAGTCCGTCTGTCTCCCGGTAGATCAAAGAGACAAAAGCCGGAAGGAGCAAAAGCAGAGCCTCTACTCCCAACATTTTACCAAGTATGTACCGTATCATTTTCGTATTCATAGCTTTTCTTATGTCTCCTCTATGCCAGTATATCGCTGAATTTATTGATCATCTGATTGGTCGTTACTACCACTACGCTGTCCCCGACCTCCAGGTGGTCGTTACCATTGGGGATGATCACCTTCCGCTTTCGTCCGATGCAGGCAATCAGATAATCGCGCTTTGTCGGAAGATCCTTAAGCGGTACATTGGTAATCTCGCATTCTTTCTTTATAATAAACTCCATCGCTTTGACTCTGCCTCCCAGCAGCTGATACATGGTCTCAACATTGGCGCTTGCGTAAGAGTTGTTCCGGGCGATGACATAGCTCATAATCTCATCTGCAGTGGCACTTTTTGCGGAAATAATACTGTCGATCCCCATATTTTCCACCATCTGCGCACGAGAATCCTCATTTACCTTTGCCACGATCTTTGGCACCCCCCGGCTCTGGGCAAATAATCCAAGAATAATATTTTCCTCATCCATGCCTGTCAGCGCTACGAATGCATTGCATTCATCCAGCCCCTCTTCGATCAGAAGCTCCTGATCGGTGGCATCCCCGCAGATCACCGTTGCCTTGGGCAGGATCTCGCACAGTTCCTCACAGCGTTCCGGATTTTTCTCGATGATCTTGACCTGTCTCCCGGCCTGTAAAAGCTGGGTCGTCAGATAATAGCACATGTGGCCGCCGCCGCAGATCAGCACTTTTCTGACCTTTTCATTCTTTTTCCCCAGGGATTTGAAAAAACTTTCCAGATCCTGATGGCCGGCTGCAATATGCATCTTATCCCCTGCCTCCAGTACAAAATCTCCATCCGGAATATAGACCTCTTCTCCTCTCTTCACAGCACACACCAGGATCTTGATCTGATATCTTTGGTAAAGCTCTGCCAGGGACATGCCGATGATCCTGCTGTCATCTTTTAATTTGAACTCTACCAGCTCTACACGCCCCTTCATAAATGTCTCCACCTTGCTGGTCGCCGGGAACAGAAGGACTCTGGCCACCTCATTGGCCGCCGCCAGCTCCGGATTTACCGCCATGCTTAAGTGCAGATCCTCCTTCAGGATCCCGATCTGCCGGTAATACAGCGGATTGCGGACTCTGGCAATGGTATGCCGTGCTCCAAGCCGCCTTGCAATCAGGCAGCTTAACATGTTTAATTCATCTGTAGATGCACAAGCGATCACCAGATCCGCATGGGGAACGTCTGCCTGCTTCTGGACCTCGATATCAACACCGTTTCCTGTAATACAGTAAATATCCAGCTGATTCAGAGCTTCCTTCAGTTTTCCCTCATTCTGATCGATCAAAATAATGTCATAGCCTTCTTCCGATAACTGAGACGTCAGCTTATGACCGACTTTTCCGTCTCCAATGATTACTATTTTCATCTCTTCTTCCTCTTTTTTATAAAATTAGTCATTTGATATAACTGATAATGCGGGGCTAAAAGAGCGTCTTTCTGTTATTTGACGGCTCCCTGCCCCACAGTAAAGAGATTATAGCACTTTTGTTTCAAGAAAAAAAGCCCTTTCGGGCTTTTCTTCTACATATTAATTTTTCGCTAAAATTCGGGCTTTACAAAGATTTTACGCATCCTCTTCAGCACGCTTTTTAATCTCTGCTTCCTGCACGTCAGACGGCGCCTGTTCATACCGGGCGAACTCATAGGAATAGGTTCCTCTTCCTCCTGTCATGGAGCGTAAGATCGTACAATATCCGAACAGTCCTGTCATCGGGATATCTGCCACAATCTCCTGTTTTCCTCCGGCAATCGGATTCATTCCCAGTACACGGCCCCGGCGTTTATTCAGATCTCCCATGACGTCTCCGGTATAGTCGTCCGGAACGACTACTTTTACAGAGGCGATTGGTTCCAGAAGAATAGGTCCTGCCTCCATAAATCCTTTCTTGAATGCCTGGATCGTGGCTGTCTTGAAGGCCATTTCGGAAGAGTCTACCGGGTGATAGGATCCATCGTACAGCGTTGCCTTCACACCGACTACCGGATATCCGGCCAGAGGTCCCTTCTGTACAGATTCCTGAAGTCCCTTTTCCACTGCCGGGAAGTAGTTCTTCGGAACAGCTCCTCCGACAACAGTCTCTTCAAATACATATGGCGTCTCCAGATCCCCGGATGGCTCAAAGGTCATCTTGACATGACCATACTGTCCATGTCCGCCGGACTGCTTTTTGTACTTGGTGTCCACATCGGATTTCTTCTTGATCGTCTCGCGGAAAGCAACCTTCGGAGTCTCCAGTGTCACTTCACACTTATAGCGCTCTGCAAGTTTGCTGACTGCGATCTCCAGGTGCTGGTCACCCATGCCGTAGATCAGGGACTGACGGTTCTCACTGTCATTGACTGCCTTCAGGGTCACATCCTCTGCCATCATCTTCTGCAGAGCCTGGGATACCTTGTCCTCATCTCCTTTATTCTTGGTCACATATCTCATATATGTATAAGGTTTGGAATATTCAGTCCTTCCATACAGTACCGGCGTCGTCTTGGTAGACAGGGTATCCCCGGTCTTTGTATTGGCGAGCTTGCCGATTGCTCCGATATCTCCGGCAAACAGTTCGCTGACTTCCACCGGTTTATTTCCGATCATTGTATAGATCTTGCCAAGCTTTTCATCGGCTTCCGAATCCGCATTATAAAGGACATCCTCTCCTTTCAGCACACCGGAGCAAACCTTGATAAAGGAATACTTTCCGATAAACGGATCCACCATCGTCTTAAACACATAGGCTGTCTTTGCCTTTGCAAAATCATAATTCGCCTCGAAAATCTCATTCGTCTTACGGTTGATCCCCGCACACTCTCTCCAGTCCGGGCTTGGGAAGAATCTGACGATATCAGACAGGAGATTGGCAACCCCCTGTGCCTGAATATTCGATCCCATAGCCACCGGCACGATATCACCATCCATAACTTCCGTCCTCATGGCTGCACGGATCTCTTCGACAGAGAACTCCTCTCCTGCAAAATAGCGCTCCATAAACTCTTCACTGGTCTCTGCAACAGCCTCCAGAAGCTTCTCACGGTAGATCTCAAGATTCGGCTTACAGTAATCCGGGATCTCGCATTCCTCTCTCTGGCCGATTCCTGTATAACGGCGTCCGGCATTCTTAATGACGTTAACATATCCTACCAGCTTTTCATTTTCGCGGATCGGCTGGAAATGCGGAGCGATCACCTTTCCGTAGCGGTCAGTCAGATCCTGCACCACCTGACGGAAGCTTGCATCATCCACGTCCATCTCTGTCACGTATACCATACGAGGCAGATTATACTTATCACACAACTCCCAGGCCTTCTCAGTTCCTACTTCCACACCGGCCTTTCCGGAAACAACGATGACAGCTGCGTCAGCTACGCTGACCGCTTCTTCTACTTCTCCGACGAAATCAAAGTATCCCGGTGTATCCAGAATGTTGATCTTGGCTTTCTCCCATTCGATAGGCACCAGAGTAGTGCTGATCGAAAACTCACGCTTCTGCTCCTCTTTATCAAAATCGCTGATCGTATTTTTGTCCGTAACCTTACCCATACGATTTGTGGCTCCGGATACATAGGCCATCGCTTCCACAAGGCTGGTCTTTCCGCATCCGCCATGTCCCAGCAGGACCACATTTCTAATTTCATCCGTTCTGTAAACCTTCATATTCTGCTGCCTCCTTATTTGGTAAAATCTCATGTGTATATTGTACTAAAAATTCTTCTACATTACAACTCTTTTATGCATTATTTACAACAACCGTTACTTTTTCACTTTAAAGCAGCAAAGGATTGACAAATCCGTGAAAGAAAGGGTACAATATTCCCTGTAAAAAGGCAAAGAAAGGAAGACTTCATTAATATTATGAAACAAAAAATCGGTTTTATCGGTCTTGGTCTGATCGGCGGTTCCATCGCAAAAGCCATCCGTCAGTATCATCCGGATATCGAGATCGTTGCATTTGATAAGAATAAAGAGACACTGGCCCTGGCCACCCAGGAATCCGTCATTGACGTGGCTGCCACCACCATTGATGACAATTTCTATCACTGCCGGTATCTGTTCCTGTGTGCCCCGGTGTCCTGCAACAGCGCCTATTTAAAACAGCTGGTACGCTATCTGGATCAAGACTGCATCCTGACAGATGTGGGAAGTGTCAAGTCTCATATTCACCAGGAGGTATCGCGCCTGGGCATTGAGGCCTCTTTTATCGGCGGACACCCTATGGCCGGTTCGGAAAAAAGCGGGTACGCCAACTCCAAAGCCATGCTTCTGGAAAATGCATACTACGTGCTGACCCCCACGGATCAGGTCTCACAGGAAAAGATTGAAGCTTACTCCGGATTTGTCCAGAGTCTGAAGGCTCTCCCCATCCTTCTGGATGCCGCGACCCACGACTACGTGACCGGCACGATCAGCCATCTGCCACATATCATTGCAGCCAGCCTGGTGGAACTGGTCAAAGATACGGATACCAAGGATGAACTGATGAAGAATCTGGCCGCAGGAGGCTTTAAGGATCTGACCAGGATCGCCTCTTCCTCCCCCACCATGTGGCAGCATATCTGTACGCAAAACAAGGAGAATCTTACGAAAATCCTGGATGCATACATCGATTCCTTAAAAACAGCCAGAGACCATATTTCCTCCGGAGACGGGCAGTGGGTTTATCAGTTATTTGATATCTCCCGGAATTATCGGAATTCCATATCCGATACTTCCTCAGGCCCGATCAAAAAGGCTTATGCCGTCTACTGTGATATCATCGACGAGGCCGGAGGGATCGCTGCGATCGCCACGATTCTTGCCTCAGGCGGCATTAATATAAAAAATATCGGCATCGTCCACAATCGAGAATTTGAAGAAGGGGTTCTGCGGATTGAGTTCTATGAAGAATCCGCCTCTAAAAAGGCGGCCGGACTTCTGCAGAAATTCAGGTATATTGTATATGAACGTTAGAGAAATTTATCCAGTAAAAAAACTTGCAGGAGAAGTCCTGATCCCGGGTGACAAATCCATTTCCCACCGCGCCGTTATGCTGGGATCCATCGCAAAAGGGACTACAGAAATCTCCCATTTTCTAAGTGGCGCAGACTGTCTGTCCACCATCCATTGTTTCCAGAAAATGGGAATCAAAATCGAAAAATCTGACACCCATGTTCTTGTACACGGGCAGGGCTTACACGGGCTTCATGCTCCGGACGGCATCCTGGACACCGGAAACAGTGGGACTACTACCCGGCTGATCAGTGGTATTCTGGCAGGACAGCCCTTTCCTTCCATTCTTTCCGGGGATGATTCTCTAAATTCCCGCCCTATGGGGCGGATCATGACCCCGCTGAATCAGATGGGCGCACACATTTCCAGCATCCAGGATAACGGCTGCGCTCCCTTACGCATTGATCCAGGGCAGCTTCACGGAATCCACTATGCTTCGCCTGTGGCTTCTGCCCAGGTCAAATCCGCAGTCCTTCTGGCAGGGTTGTACGCTGACACCCCGGCTTCTGTTACAGAACCTTCTCTTTCCAGAAACCACACCGAACTGATGCTGAAAAGCTTCGGCGCAGATCTGTCTTCTGTCATTTGCGAAGACGGAACTGCCACGGCAGGCGTATGCCCCTGTGATGAATTATACGGACAGAAGATTCTTGTTCCCGGCGACATCTCGTCTGCTGCCTACTTTATCGCCGCAGGACTTCTGGTTCCTGGTTCCCGGATCCTCGTAAAAAATACAGGGATCAACCCGACCAGAGCCGGTTTTCTGGAAGTATGCCGGAAAATGGGCGCCAAACTCACCTTCCTGAACCATTCCGTCCAGGGTGGTGAAGAGATGGCCGACATCCTGGTCACTCCACAGTCCCTTCACGGGACCACCATCGAGGGGGCTCTGATCCCTACACTGATCGATGAGATACCTGTCATCGCTGTCATGGCGGCTCTTGCCGAAGGGACGACCGTGATACGTGATGCCGCTGAACTGAAGGTCAAAGAGACAAACCGGATCGATACTGTTACAGAAAATCTAAATGCCATGGGCGCAGACATCACCCCGACAGACGACGGCATGATCATCCGGGGAACCGGCAGGTTAACAGGCGCATCTGTCCAGAGCCACTTTGACCACCGGATTGCCATGGCCTTTACCATCGCCGCGCTGGCCGCAGAAGGGCCGACTTCAATCCTGAACAGTCAGTGTGTAGATATCTCCTATCCCGGATTCTTTGACCAACTCTCTGAATTAACAAAATAATTCTTCTGAAAAAGCTCCTTCGTCAGTATCTGACGCCGGAGCTTTTTTTACGGTCTATGAAAAATATTCTGCGATTTCCTTCATTCTCTTCATCTGATCTACCTTAAACGGGCAGCGGCGGTTGCAATGTCCGCACTGGATACAGTCTGACGCATTCTTTTCCAGTTTCCGGTAATGCCCTTCTGCCATAGCATCCCCTGCCTTTGCCAGATCATAATACTTGTTGATCAGCGCGATATCCAGTCCTGCCGGACATGGATGGCAGTGATTGCAATATACACATTTTCCTTCCGACTCGTTCGTCAGCGACCCGATCACCGAATAATCCCTCTCTTCTTCCGGCGCATCCAAAAAGCCCAGAAGATACTCGAGATCTTTCCTGTCACGCACTCCCGGAATCACGGTCAGCACCCCCGGCTTATCCAGGGCATACTGAAGACACTGATACTGGGTCAGCGCCTTGCCAAGAGGTGAGGTCCTTTCATCCAGAAGCTGTCCTCCGGAGAACGCCTTCATCACAGAGATTCCGACTCCGTCTCTCTGGCAGCGGCGGTACAGCTCCATCCTCTCATCCGGCGTCCCATTGGCATAATCGCCCTTCTTATAGTCATAGGCCGGATTAATGGAAAACATTACCATATCTACCAGTCCTTCATCCAACGCCAGGTTTACCAGCTCTGGTGTATGAGAAGAAAGCCCGATATGCCGGACCACTCCCTGTTCCTTCATCTGGAGCAGATACTGGAGCACTCCATTTTCCCGGTAGGCATTCCAGTCCGACTCTGCATCCAGGCAGTGGATAAACCCATAATCGATATAGTCTGTCCGAAGCTTCCCAAGCTGCCAGTCTACCGACCGCTTTACTGCTTCCTTCCGGGTCGTCCACCCGTATTTTCCGGAAGAATAATCTGCCCCGAAATGTACCTGGTACAGCATCTGATCCCTTACTTTTTCCAGTTCTTTGCCATAATAGTCAAAGCATTCCACAGACGCTGCAGCCATATCAATATAGTTAACGCCCTTTTCACAGGCCAGTTCCAGTGTCTCTCTTGCCTCTTTTTCTGACATCTCAGAAAAATAGCTGGATCCGATACCGATTACACTGATACGGTCTTTTGTTCTCTGATTGATGCGATATTCCATGTCAATTCCCCTTTTTCTCAATTCTTTCAATATCAGGGTATCACTATTTTTCTCTTACATCAAATACTTAAACAGAATACAAATCCATAGTTATTTTGAATATCTGACGGTTGCATATTCCCTGCTGTCAATGCTATCATAAATGCAGTCACAAAAGAAAGCAGGAAATATAATGTCACAAAATACTTACTCTCTGAAAACAAAACTGATTCTGGTCATGCCGGTCCTCTCCGGTATCATGTGGGGATCCGGCGGCGTCTTTGTCCGCACCTTCGATTCCCTGGGTATGGACAATTTTACCATGCTCTTTACCCGGATCATCGTATCTGTCACTTTGCTGGGCGTGGGTCTCTTTCTCTATGACCGGTCTCTGCTGAAAATAAAACTCCGGGATCTCTGGGTCTTTCTGGGCGGAGGAATCCTGGGAATGTTTGGCATCAACCTGACCTATAACGAAGCGATCAAGCATGGAACCCTGGCCCTGGCATCCGTGCTTCTTAGCATGTCCCCTTTGTTTGTCGTAACCTTTTCTATCCTGTTTTTTCACGAAAAAATGACCATACAGAAAGGAGTCTGTATGGCCGCCGCCCTGATGGGCTGTGTCCTGGTCAGCGGTGTTCTGGAAAATGTCTCCGGGACATCTCTTTCCCCCATTGCCGTTATCTGTGGGATCGGGTCTGCTTTTTTCTATGCACTTTACAGCATTTTCAGCAAAGCTGCCATGAAAAAGGGCTATCACGCTCTGACCATCACCTTCTACTGCCTGGTCTCCTCACTGATCCTTCTGGTTCCTGGAACAGACTGGGCCTGTATCGGCAGCACGATTGAAAAGGGATGGCCCTGGATGCCCTGGTTTATGCTCCTCCATTCCCTGGTCACCTCCACTTTATCCTACGTCTTTTACACCACATCCTTAAGTTTTATCGATGCGGGTACCGCTTCCATCCTGGCGGCCAGCGAACCTGCTGCCGCCATGCTGTTCGGCTTTCTGTTCTTTTCTGAACAGCCGACCCTTTTGTCCATATCAGGCCTGATCCTTACCACAGCTGCGATCATCATCCTTAGCCGCTCTCAATCCAAGGCTTCCTGACAGATCTTTCATCGATACGCTTTTGACCAGATCAAGAAGGGTCGAAGACAGGGTCACCGTGATCAGGGAAAAGATGATCTGCCGGAGCGGGATATAACTTAAGGACAGCAAAAGAACCGTCAGATCTGTGAAAAGATATGCCGCTGCAATCCTGCATCCTGCTGCTTTCTGGATGGCCATCGCCAGAGCATCGTCCCCTCCGGAAGAGGCGCCTCTCCGTACCACAAGCCCCACGCCCACTCCGATAAACATGGCTCCTGCAATGGACGCTGCCAGCGGATGCCCAGAAAGATCAGGGAAAAGATATGGCAGCCGTTCCCACAAAAAGAACCAGCCGGCCAGACACACACTTGCAAATGCCGATGTCTTCAGAAAGTCTTTTCCAAGCAGACGGAAGGCCGCAAAATAACAAATAAGATCCAGCACCGGCGAGGCAATGGCCGCCGGAATCCCGAACCAGTGATTTAACAAAAGTATCATACCCAGCACACCGCCCTCTGTGATCCCGGTCCTCTGATGGACATTGTGAAGACCGAAAGAGGCGATGGCTGTACCGATCACAATACAGACGACCGTCTGTGGGGTAAATACTCTTTTTACATCTGACACAATCGCCGATGCAATACGCTGAAACACAAATATCAATCCTCCTGTAATTTTCTTGCATCACAAGAATAAACCCTGGTATTATACCAGGGTCAATACTTTTTTCATCTATCCGATTCTTCCTTCTTTTATATATCCCGCCAGTTCCTTTGCAAAATAGGTCAGATAGCTCTGAGCTCCTGCGCGAAAAGCCGCCACTGCCGTCTCACATACGATCTGGTCTTCCTGGATCCATCCTTTCTGCGCAGCCGCCTTGATCATGGCATATTCCCCGCTGACACTGTATGCCGCAACCGGAAGGTTCGTCACTTCCTTTGCCTTTGCGATCATGTCAAGGTAAGCCAGCGCAGGCTTGACCATGATGATGTCTGCCCCTTCTTCTTCATCCAGCAGGATCTCCCGGATTCCCTCCCGGCTGTTGTGATAATCCATCTGATAGCTTTTGCGGTCACCAAATGCCGGAGCACTCTCTGCAGCATCCCGGAACGGGGCATAAAACCCGGAAGCATATTTGACCGCATAGGACATAATGGGAATCTCCTCATATCCGGCCTCATCCAGCGCCGTCCTGATTTTTCCCACACGTCCGTCCATCATGTCAGAGGGAGCCACCATATCTGCTCCTGCCTGTGCATGAGAAATCGCAGTCTCTGCCAGCAGCTCCAGGGTAGAATCATTATCTACCTCCTGCCCCTTTAGCATTCCACAGTGTCCGTGGGAAGTATACTCACACAGACATACGTCCGTGATGTAGTAAATTTCCGGAAATCTTTTCCTGGCCTCTTCAAGAGCTCTCTGGATCACCCCGTCACAGGCATATGCCTGACTTCCCCTCTCATCCTTATGATCCGGGATCCCAAACAGCATGACGGAGCCGACACCGGCATTACTGACCTGTTCCAGTTCATAGTACATCTGATCAACACTATATCGATACTGTCCTGCCATAGAAGGGATCTCTTCCCGGATCCCCTCTCCGTCCCGGACGAACATCGGATAGATCAGGGATGCCTGGTCTATCCGGGTTTCCCGGACCATTTTCCGCAAACCTTCTTTTCTTCTTAATCTTCTTGGCCTTTTTATCATCTGTCGTTTCCAATCCTTTCTACTAATTCTATCAGGCTGTCTATCGTAGCTTTTTCGGCCATCCGGCAGCTCATTCCATAGCTTCTCGCCGTCTCCATGGTCTGCCTTCCGATGCAGGCCGCCGTAAACTTTGAATAATCCGCGCCCTCGCTGACTGCTGCAAACCCATGGACCGTGGAACTGCTGGTAAACGTAACACAGTCGATCCGTCCTTGGTCGATCTCCCTGCGGATGTCAAGGGCCGGACATTCTTCATAGAGGGTCTCATAGACCGGCACATCGTCCACCCAGGCTCCTGAAGCAGTCAGGATCTCTGTCAGTTCTGGATTTCCTGATGCAGAGCGAGGAATTAAGATCCGCTTCCCTTCTACCCCCTTTTCTGTCAGGCTTATAGCCAGCTCCTTTCCTTCGTAAACCTCAGGCATAAGATCTGCCTCGATTCCATAACCCCTGAGAGCCTTTCTGGTGCCTTCCCCGATCACAGCAAAACGAGTCCGGTAAAGGGTGCGGATATCCAGTCCATGTGCGTCAAGATATTCAAAGAATACGCAGGAAATCCTCTGGCTGGAAAACACGCCCCAGTCATCCCCCGCCGTATTTTTCAGACATTCTTCCAGCTTTTCTTCGTCCGTGGCGCGTGTCCGGATCGCCGGAACCTCCAGTACCTCTGCGCCTTTCTTTTTGAGCTTATCTGCCATGACAGACAAAAGCTCCCTGGGCCTGGTTACCAGAATCCGCATTCCTGCAAGAGGAAGCTGTTCATACCAGGATATTTCTTCTGCAAGGCGGCACACTTCTCCTGCCACAATGATAGCCGGCGGATGCACTTTTTCTGCTTCTGCCGCCTTTTCCAGCTCCGCCAGAGGAGCCGTTACCACCTTCTGGGAAGACAGAGTTCCTTCCTGCAGGACTGCTGACGGCATTTCCGGATCCATTCCTGCATCCATGAGCCCTTTTACGATATCCGGAAGTGCACTTACCCCCATCAGAAACACTAAGGTTCCGCCGGTCTGTACCAGCGCCTGATAATCGCATTCCAGCTCTCCGTTTTTCTTTTTATGTCCTGTCACAATATGCACGGAGGAGACATAGTCTCTGTGAGTCACCGGGATTCCTGCATAGGCCGGAACCGCCAGTGCAGAAGTCACCCCCGGGATCACCTCAAAGGGGATCCCTTCTTTTTTTAATTCGCAGAGTTCTTCCCCTCCTCTTCCAAACAAAAAGGGATCTCCCCCCTTTAAGCGGACCACCTTTTTCCCCTGTCCGGCCTCTTCTGCCAGGATCCGGTTGATCTCCTGCTGTGGAATGGGATGGTGTCCGGAAATTTTGCCCACATCAATACCTTTCTGATCCGGACGGATCATCGCCAGGATATCCTTCCCCACCAGATGGTCATAGACCACGACATCTGCTTCTTTCAGTACCTGTTTCGCTTTGATCGTTAAAAGTCCGGAATCGCCGGGACCTGCTCCGGCCAGCCATACCTTTCCCTTTTTTTCTTCATTCTGCACTGCCTGACTCCTCCTTTTTCCCGTAGCACTCCTGCATCTCTTTCGCCAGGCTGATTCCGATCTCCCCGGCATTCTTCGCATCTCCGCTTTTCCTTCCGACCACATAAGTTCCTTCTGTTTCTATATAATAAAGGCCTTTTAAAAACAACTCTCCTTCACAGACGTCGGCATAAGCAGCCACCGGGGACGTGCAGCCGCCGTCCAGCCAGCGGACAAAGGCCCGTTCTGCCAGTGCTTTCTGTCTGGTCTCTTCTTGTGTAAATCCTTCCATCAGAATCTCGTTTTCTCCCGCCCGGCCCTGAACAGCCAGAATTCCCTGCCCGGCCGCCGGCAGGATCTCCTCCGGAGAAAAGTACCGGAAAATCCGGTTCTCCAGCCCCAGACGTTTAAGGCCGGCCGCTGCCAGTATCAATGCATCATACTCACCCCGGTCCAGTTTTTCCAGACGTGTCAGGACGTTTCCCCGGATATTTTCAAACCGGGCCTCCGGAAACAGCCGCTCTCCCTGGATCCTTCTGCGAAAAGAAGAGCAGCCGATCACTCCCGTCCCGTCCCATTCTGTCACTCCTTCCGGCAGCACCAGTACATCCCGCACATCCTCCCTTGGCAGATAGCCGACGATGGGAATCTCCTCTGACTCCTCCATCGGCATGTCTTTTAAGCTGTGGACCGCCAGGTCAATCCTGCCGGAGAGGAGAGCCTTATCCAGTTCCTTGACAAACAGACCCTTCCCTCCGATCTGATCCAGCGTTACATCCAGCCGACGGTCTCCGGTGGTCTCCATCGTTACAAGTTCCAGTTCCAGCTGTGGATGCAGCCTTTTGATCCTTTCCATGACGAGTTCTGTCTGGACCACCGCCAGACGGCTCTTTCTGCTCCCGATTCTTATCTTTTTATCCATCATCTCTGGTTTCTTCCTCTAGCTTTTCTAATAAGATTGTTATTTCTTCTCTGGCCCTCCTGGCCTTTCTGTGATCACTTCCTCCGGAAGTCACTGCCGCTGTCAGATCTCCACAGACCGCAATTCCCGGAAAGTAAAAATCACAGAGTTCTTTTTTATGAGAGACATTTACCGGAATTCCCAGTCGTCTGCACTCTGCTGCCGCCTGCTCATTGCAGACCGGATCGTCGGTTGCCGCCAATACCAGATCTGCGTCTCTGATCAGTTCCGGCCTGTATTTTGTATATTCCAGACGAATTCTTCCTTCCCTGGCATATTCCCTGATCTTCTCCGTCGCTTCCGGCGCGGCGACCCGGATATTTTCCGAAAACAAAAGCAGTGTCTCAATCCTGCGTTCTGCAATCCTGCCGGCACCGATCACTGTGATCTGAAATTCTGATATGTCTACAAACATTGGAAAAAAACGTTTCTTTCCCATAATATCATGTCCTTTCTAAATTGCAAGCACCGGTCAGCCATGATATAATGTCCCGTAATGATTCAGCCATATGTCTGACCAGAAAGGAGAACTTATATGATGACACCCGATAAAAAGGCCATTCTGGCCGTCAGTTTTGGAACCAGCCACGCCGATACCCGTGCTGCTGCCATATCTGCCATCGAGCAGAGGATCCGCAGCGCACACCCGGATATTCCTCTCTACAGTGCCTGGACCAGTCAGATGATCATCCGAAAGCTTGCACGCACCACGGGGGAGCACATCTGTACCGTATCTGGAGCACTGGAACAGATGAAAAGAGACGGAGTCACAGATGTGCGGATCCAGCCCACACATATCTTAAATGGCATCGAAAATGACCGGATGACCGCAGACGCCCTTGCTTTCCAAAAAGATTTTTCTTCCATGGCTTTCGGCGCTCCCCTTCTGTCGTCCACAGAGGATCTGCAGAGTGTGATCCGGATCATTGCCGGTGAATTTTCCTTCCTGTCAGACGATGAGGCACTCATCCTGATGGGACACGGCAGCGACCATTTTTCAAATACCGTCTATGCAGCACTGGACTATATGCTGAAGGACTTAAGCTACTCTCATATCCACGTAGGAACTGTGGAAGCTTACCCTTCTCTTCAGGAAGTCCTGGAACATCTGAAAGAAAGCCAGATCCATTCTGTCCACCTGCTGCCACTCATGATCGTAGCCGGAGACCATGCGAAAAATGATATGGCAGGAGCTGGCCCTGACTCCTGGAAAATGCAGTGTCAAAATGCCGGATATCAGGTCACCTGCCATTTGAAAGGGCTGGGAGAATTCCCCCAGATCCAGGATCTCTTTCTCTCCCATCTGGAAAAAATCCTGTAACCTCTACGCCCCTTTTCCCGGAAGTTCAGAAAGACTTCTCGGAAGGGGCGAGATTCCATATCTTTTTCCCACCTCATACAGCAGAGGTCTCTTAAGTCCGCAGCGGTCCAGAAGCCTCTGATCCTCAAAAACGTCTTCCGCATCTGCATCCGCCGTAAGTCTTCCCTGATGAAAGATCAGGATCCTCTCTGCCCATCTCCAGGCAAAGTCCACATCATGGGTAGCCACGACCAGAGCAATCCCTTTGCGGTGGAGCTTTTCCAGGTTTTCCTCCAGAAGGCCCTGGTTTACCGGATCCAGACTGGATGCTGGTTCGTCCAGAAGCATCAGTTCCGGCTCCATTGCCAGGATATCCGCGATGCTGACTCTTTTTTTCTCCCCGCCGGAGAGTTCATGGGGCGCTCTTTTCCGATACTCCGAAAGATCCATAGCCTCAAGCGACGCATCCACCCTGCTTCGCACTTCCTCTTCCGGAAGCTTCAGATTCATGGGACCAAAGCTTATCTCTTCTTCCACCGTCCCGGCAATCAGCTGGTGGTCTGCCTCCTGGAAGATCAGCCCCACCGTCTGTCGCAGGTCCAGGATTTCCTGTTTTCTCCAGGTGATTTTTTCTCCCTTCAGATATAAGCTTCCTTCCCCCGGCCTTAAAATCCCGTTGCAGCATCGGAAAAATGTACTTTTCCCGGCGCCGTTATTGCCAAGTACGGCTATTTTTTCGCCATGAGAAACAGCAAGACTTACTTCCTTAAGCGCCCATACTTTTTCTTCTCCATACCGGAAGGACAAGTCTTCCAGTCTTAAAATTTCATCCATGTCTTTTCTCTCCTATCTTACCGGCCAGCCGCGAAGCCAGATACAGAGTCCTGTTTCCACAAGAACGATTCCCACAAGAAGCGCCGTCTTTTTCCGGTCTTTCTGATATCTGCCCGGGAGGAACCCGATTGTTCCGCCAAAACAGCGGCTTTCCATGGCATCAAAATTTGCTCCCGCCTGACGGTAACTATAAGCCAGCAGATTGCCATAGATCCCAGCCGTGGTCCGAAGGGACGTCCGAAGATCGACGTAACCCATCCGCCCTTCTGCCGCCTGCTTCATATTCCCGTGTACCTGATACATCAAAAAGATATACCGGTACATCAGATACATCAGGCTGCAGATCAGATCCGGGCAGTGGAGCTGCTTCAAAACACTGGTCAGCTCCGTCGCCGGCGTGGTCATTCCCAGGGCGAACAGCGCAGACACCGCCCCCAGGGCCCGGCAGGTGACAAGGAGTGTGCGAAGGACCGTTTCCCTGGTCATACAGAGATATCCCGGCCCCAGGGACAGACTTAAGATTCCTTCCCTCACGAAGGAATATTCCCACAAAAGCACCAGACCGGACAGGATCAGAAAACCAAGGGGCAGGCGGAACATCCTGAGATATTTTCCCACCGGCACCTTGCCAGATATCCTGGCCCACAAAAGCATAACCAGTGACAGCTCTGCTCCCAGAAAAGGATGGGCGGAACAGACCGCTGCCGCCATCATACTCAGACAGAATAAGAATCTTTGCATGGGAGAAAGGCTGTCCTTCTCTCCCCGCATCATTCCTCCTGTCCCCCGGAGTATTTCTTCCGGGCCACCAGATAGCCGAAACAAAACGCCAGGATTCCCACGCCGATTCCTGTCTGTACACAGAAGATCAGGCTTTCGATCTCGCCAGGTATCTCCCCGCCGATCAGGTTCTCCAACACCGGAGTAAACCAGGGTTCATATTCTGTCCCTGTCACCTCATTTACCATCTGACTCCCTGCATCGTCGCTTCCGCCAAACTCTGCCCCTCTTAATGCAAGAAACGGGACCACCACCAACAGGATACACGCCAGGATCAGTACACACACCAGTCCTTTGTTTGATTTCCTATGCTCTGCCATCCGTCTTCTCCTTTCTGAAAAATCCGATTGCCCGTAGCTCCGGGGCCGCAAAACTCTCCATCCCGATCACGATCAGTACCGTCAGGATCCCTTCCAGCACTGCCAGCGGCAGCTGAGTCGGGGCAAACACGCCCAGGAACTTCACGGCGCTTGCTGCTACTCCTCCGGTCTCACTTGGATAGGCCAGGGCCAGCTGGATACTGGTAACGCAGTAGGTCAGAAGGTCTCCCAGAAACGCAGCCGTGAAAATCACTGCTTTCCGGTTCCATCCGAACCGGACGCCAAGCTTATAGATGCCAAAGCTAAAGAGCGGTCCTGCGATCGCCATACTGAAGGTGTTGGCCCCCAGTGTAGTAAGTCCTCCGTGCGCCAGAAGCACTGCCTGGAAGATCAGTACGATGATGCCAAGAATGCTGACTGCCGAAGGTCCGAACAGAATGGCTCCAAGACCGGTTCCTGTCATATGGCTGCAGCTTCCGGTAACCGACGGAATCTTCAGAGACGAGATCACGAAGATAAACGCCCCGGACATAGCCAGCAGGATCAATGCTTTCTTCTGCTCCTGCACCAGTTTCCGGATCCGAAGGAATCCTGCCGCCAGGAACGGGAGGCAGACCGCTCCCCAGGCGATGCAGTAGCCTGCCGGAAGATACCCTTCCATGATATGCATGGCCTTTGCATCAAAACCGCAGACATATACAGACGCCACAAGCGCAGCAAAAAGTATGAGCCTTTTTTCTGATTTACTCCATTTGTTCATATCCGTTATTCCTCCCGTAAACGATTAATCTTTCTTACATTGATACAACAGGGCGTTGCAGATGCAGGCCGCAATATTGCTGCCTCCCTTTCTGCCTCTGGCCACGATATAGGGCGTATCCTTTAAGGTCAGGATCTGCTCCTTGGACTGCACCACATTGACAAACCCTACCGGAACACCGATGACCAGTTCAGGAGCAATCCTTCTTTCCCGGATCAGCTCATACAGACGGATCAGTGCAGTAGGCGCATTGCCGATGGCAAAGATCAGATTTTCTTCCAGAGTACAGGCTTTCTCCATACTGGCTACAGCCCGGGTGGTGCCTGCCCTCTTCGCCGCTTCCGCCACGTCTGCATCCGACATAAAGCAGTAAACCCGTCCTCCAAAATATTCCAGCGCCTTTTTATTGATGCCGGACCTGGCCATCTGCGTATCCGTAACAATGGACGCCCCCTCCCGGATCGCTTTCTTTGCCTTTTCTACTGCGTCTTTGGAAAATACCAGATTCCTTGCATAATCAAAGTCTGCACTGGTATGGATACACCGTTTGGTTACCGCTTCCTGCTCCTCCGGCAGGGTGATGCCTCTCGCCTTTAACTCTTCAGAAATAATCGCAAAACTCCTCTTTTCAATCTCTTCCGGACGTACGATCTCAATCTCCATCAGCTACTCTTCCTCCTCCAAAATCTGGTAAATGGCCTTCATGTCAAGATGCTCCCTTAAGGCATCTGCAAGCAGGTCGTATTGTTCTTCCTTCCACTCTTTTAAGCTTTTGCTTCTGATCTCCTTCAGGCTTACGCCTTTCTTTTCTGCCAGGCTTTCTGCCACCCCTTCTGCCACACCTTTCCGGTCAAAAATGCCATGGATATAGGTGCCGTATACATTTCCCCGGCTGTATCCATCCGTCGTTTCCTGTCCGCTGACCTGGTCTTTCATCTGGTTCATAGGTTTCTGTATTTCCTGCCTGCCCAGTCTTCTTGTCACACCCATATGGATCTCATAGCCTTCCAGCTCTTTTCCTTCCAACGTCTTTAATGCGCCGTCCACATGGATGAACCGTCCACTGACCCTGGTCCTTGTTTTTTCCTTCGTAAATACCGTCTCCAGAGGAAGGAGCCCCATCCCTCTCATGGTTCCTCCTTCTTCCACCTGCTCAGGGTCTTTCAGCAGCTCGCCCAGCATCTGATAACCTCCGCAGATACCAAAGATAACTGTTCCCCTGTCTGCTTCCTTTAAAATAGACGCTTCCATCCCATTTTCCCGCATCCACTTCAGGTCGCCCATCGTATTCTTTGTCCCCGGAAGCAGGATCATATCCGGATGTCCCAGCTGTCTGGCATGTTCCACATACCGAAGAGACACTTCTTCCAGATGCTCCAGTGCCAGAAAATCTGTGAAATTGGAGATCCTAGGCGTGCGGATCACGGCAATATCGATCTTTCCGCCTCCATTCTTTCTGAAAAACCGTTCTGTCAGGCTGTCCTCGTCCTCGATGTCCACATGAAGGTAAGGAGCCACCCCCAGCACCGGCACCTGGCACTTATCTTCCAGCATCTGTATCCCCGGATCCAGGATGGTCTTGTCTCCGCGGAATTTATTGATGACAAGACCTTTCACCCGTTCTTTTTCCTCCGGCTCCAGCAGCATAAGTGTCCCCAGAAGCTGGGCAAATACCCCGCCCCGGTCGATATCTCCTACCAGCAGGACCGGTGCATCCAACATATCTGCCAGCCCCATGTTAACAATGTCGTTTTCTTTGAGGTTGATTTCTGCCGGGCTGCCGGCTCCTTCGATAACGATCAGATCATACTCCTCTTCCAGCCGGTGATAAGCCTCCAGAATATCCGGGATCAGCTGACGTTTACAGGAAAAATACTCCCGGGCACTCATATCCTTCCAGATCTTCCCGTTTACGATGACCTGGGATCCCGTATCATTGGTGGGTTTTAACAGGACAGGATTCATCTCTGCCCTGGGGCTGGTCCCGGCTGCCTCTGCCTGGACTACCTGTGCCCGTCCCATCTCCAGCCCGTCATCGGTGATAAAAGAATTCAATGCCATGTTCTGGGATTTAAAGGGTGCCGTTCTGTATCCGTCCTGCCGGAAAATCCTGCATAATCCTGCGCAGATCAGGCTCTTTCCTGCACCTGACATGGTTCCTTGTATCATAATCCTTTTCGCCATGCGATCCACCTCTCATTTTCTTCTTTTGTCCGGACAGCAACCCGGTAATATCCTTCCGTAAGTCCCCGGTAATTTCCACAGTCCCGGATCAGGAATCCGGCTTCCAGGGCTTTTTCGTACAATCCCGCCCGGCTGGTAAAAAACAGATAATTTGCCGAAGACCCGATCACGCGGTCGCCTGCCTTTTCCATTTCACTGCGCATCCTCTCACGTTCTTTCTTTAGAAACTTTCTGGTTTCTTTCAGATATGTTTCACCGTGATGCATGGCTGCGGCTCCGGCAATCTGCGCCGGAACAGATACATTCCAAGGCTGCAGACAGCCTTCCATTTTTTCCAGGAGCCCATCGTCACCACAGAGTGCATATCCAAGCCTGAGTCCCGGCATACAAAAAGTTTTGGTAAAAGCCTTTACGATCAGAAGTTCCGGATACTCCTTCAGATATCCCGTCATCGTCACCTCATCCGGCCGATCCAGGAAATCCACAAAACATTCATCCAGAAGCAGCGTCACCTGTTGTTCCTGGCACCTTTTCAGAATCCTGACAAGGAGGGGCCGAGAAATAACCTGTCCTGTCGGATTGTTGGGATTACAGAGAATTAAAAGGTCTATCTCCGGCGTAATGGCGTCAAGGATCTCCTCCGTCACCTGGAATTCCTGCTCTGGCCTGAGAAAATATTCCCTGATCCTGGCCCCCACCGGACGTAAGGCCCGTTCATACTCCGCAAAAGAGGGGACCGGCAAAAGTACCGTTCCTGGTTTTTTTGCCATAGCAGCAGCAAAAAACAACTCTGCCGCTCCGTTTCCGCACAGCACCTGATCTGGCTCCACCTGCTCAAACCGGCAGATCTCCCGGATCAGCGCCTCACACTGGATATCCGGATAATGGGCGATCTTTTCAAGATTGTTCTCCAGAGCACTCATCACCTCTTTTTGCACTCCCAGCGGATTGCTGTTGACAGAAAAATCTATGACGCCGGGATTCCGGTAAATATCTCCTCCGTGTATCTGTTCTTTCTTCATCTCAACCTCCTACCACAACAGCCATATCAGCAGACCCTTGACTCCCATCAGAAGCACCAGGGCAAGGATGCTGGTTCCATACAACAAGCGGTGAGCCCTCCTGATATCCAGGATTTCAATCTTCCGCTGCGGATCCCCGATGGACGGTTTTTCATGCAGGGTTCCAAAATACCAGGCATTTCCCGCAAGTTCCACTCCTAATGCCCCTGCCATGACCGACTCCGTCTGAGCCGCATTGGGGCTTTTATGTTTTTTCCGGTCTCTCCGGTAGATCCTGAATGCTCTTTTTGCATCCATCCCAAGAAGGCAGGATGCTGCGATCATCAGCACCGCCGCGATCCGGGCAGGAATGAAGTTTGCGATATCGTCCAGTCTTGCCGCTGCCGTCCCAAAATACCGGTATCTTTCATTTTTATAACCCACCATGGAATCCATGGTATTGACAGCTTTATAGGCAAATCCTGCCACAGCTCCTCCGATTACCATGTAAAAAAGAGGTGCGATCACGCCGTCGGAGGTATTCTCCGCCACCGTCTCTACCGCTGCCTTCGTCACCCCTTCTTCGGTCAGGCTGTCTGTATCCCGTCCTACGATCATGGAGACTGCCTTTCTTCCTTTTTCCAGGCCCTCGTCCCTTAACGCCAGGAAGACTTTGTCGCTCTCCGTTTTTAAGGATTTTACAGCCAGAAGCTGATAGCAGGAAAAGGTCTCCAGAAGTAATCCTAACGGCCAAAAGATCTGGTACAGGATCCATAAGATTCCTGCCGGGACGGCCGTACTGACTGCCAGGACCAAAAGGACCAGCAGCACGCCGCCCAGCCGTTCACTGTTTTTCGTCTTCGGAAGGCAGCCTCTGATAATTTTTTCTCCAAAGGTGATCACATGACCTATCAGACGCACCGGATGATAGAGCCACCTCGGATCTCCCAGCAGAAGATCCAGCACAAAGCCAGCCAGTACCGGCACTGTCATCTGTAATAACCAGTTCATATCCTTCTCCGTTTCCTACTTGATAATCATAATAAGTGCCCCGGGGCCTTGCATATGCCTCCATGATACTCATGATGGTACCGCCATGGACAATAAGCGCCACCGTCTGCACTCCATCCTTCCGGCAGCCATCTAGCACACGTTCAAATCCGTGTACACACCGCCTGCGGAAATCTGCGGGGCTTTCTCCGCCGGGAAAGGCCAGGGATCCTCCGCTGTCGATCCATGCCTGATACCCCGGATCCTTACTTAACTCCTGGTAATTCTTTCCTTCAAACCTTCCGAAATCACATTCCCGGAAGTCTTCTACCTTAAGGAACTCCCTTGCCGGATACAGGATTTCTGCCGTCTGGATACACCGGCGCATAGGGCTTGCATATACTCTTTGGACCTCCGGCGCTCTCCGGCGCAAAAGCTCTTCTTTCCCTTTTTCGCACAGAGATTCATCTGTTCTCCCGATATAGCGGTGCTCCAGATTGCCCTTTGTCTTCCCATGACGGATCAGAAACATATGGATCGTCATCCCTTGATCACCATCCCTACGCCGCAGATGACCCGGTGGACCCGTACCGACTTCTCCGCCAGCTTTGTACAGACCCTTCCGGCCTGCTCCCGGAATTTTCTCTGAAAAGGGTCCAGCGGAACGATGCCGCAGCCAATCTCGTCTGCCACAATCACCATATCCGGATTTTTCTCATACATCCGTTCTGCCAGCTGATCCAGCGGCTCTCCTTCTTTCATCCGGCGCTCCAGATACCGCTGAAAGTTTAAGATTCCCTGACAGCTAAAAAGCTCCTCCTCGCCGCAGGTTTCTCCATCAGCCCAGGAGATTTCCGGAAATCTTTGCCTGGCGTATTCTTCTTTTCCCTGATAAGCGCCTCCTACGATCAGTTCCATCTTTACCACCTACGCTCCTTTCATCAGAAGATCTGTGATCACGGCAGCCCCGGCGATCCAGATCTCACAAAGCTGCAGAAAATACCCTGCCAGGTCCCCGGTCATTCCGCCAAAGATCTTCTTTGTCATATGCCGGTAATAAAGAAACACACCGGCGGCCGCGGCTGCGGCTGCGATCCCCGGCACACCGCCAGCACCATAACAGCCATAGAAAGGATCACATAAATGGTCAGCACCGCCCTGCATCCTTTTTTACTGGCTCCGTTAGAAAAATCTGCCGCCATGCCCTTCTTCCTCGCCTGAGGAAAACAGACCACCGAAAGACCGCTGAGGGCACGGGACAACACGAATCCCGCCGCGGCCACCTTCACACTTTCTGCTGTCAGTCCGCTGTAGATCCCCAGCTCCAGCACAAAATAGCAGATTCCGGCAATTACCGCAAAGGCGCCTGTATGGGGATCTTTTAAAATTTCCAGTTTCCGCTCCCTGGGCTGGTAAGAATGAAGGGCGTCCTGAGTGTCCAGATACCCATCCAGATGAATTCCCCCTGTAACCCACACTGGAAGCAGCACGAAAAGCACGGTAAAAAAAAGATCCGGGAATCCATACACAGTCTCTCCGACCAGCACCTTCACCTGATAGAGGGCAAGCATCAAACCTGCGATCACCACCCCCACCCATGGGAAAAAGCACATGACATAGGCCTTGTTTTCTTTTGTCCAGTCTGCCTGAGGCACCGGAATTTTACTGTACATCGAACATGCAATTTTCAGACTGTTCCATAATCTATCCTTCATCGTTTTACCGGTACGGGAATCCCGTACACCACCTCCGTGATCTGATCAGACATTATGCCGATCTTCTGATTAATCCTCCCCAGAATCCTCTGGTAGCCTCTGGTCTCTTCCGAGTAGGAAAAAAGATCCTCATCCACCCGTCCGGTCACCATGGTCAGAAACTCTGTCTTTTCTGAAAGATGCCGGACCCCATCCAGCACCCTTTCTTCCACCAGCTCGTCTGCCTGGATCCTGGCTTCTGACGCCGCGATGTCATCCCTGTAATATTCATTGGCCGCAAGATTCATCACACATTCCAGCAGAATTCCGGCATTGTCCGGAATTTCCAGATCCTTCAGATCCTGGCAGCACTCCAGAGTAAAAAAGCCTTTTCCAGCCCGCAGCTTCTGATGGCGCCGGATTTTTTCCCTGCTTTCCTCTCCAAAGGGACGCATAGTGGCAACATAGAGAAACGGCTTCTGGCTTTTTTTCCGGATCAGCCACTCCTCCGCATAGGCGGACTTTCCGCTCCCACTTCCTCCTGTGATCAAATGTATCATTACTGGTCTCCTAATTCCTGGTACTCTTCTACCTGAATCTCTTCGAACGTACTCATCTTCTGGTAAACCGCAGCCGCCATATCAAGAACCGGGAAAAAGGCAACTGCCCCTGTTCCTTCTCCCAGACACATGTCGCAGTCCAGAGAGGCCGGGAGTCCTAGAGCTTCCAGCAAGACCTGCATTCCCGGTTCCTTGGACTTATGGGAGGCGATCATATATTCCTTTGCCCCTGGGCAGAGGCGACAGGCAAGAAGTGCGGCCGTCCCGGAGATAAAACCGTCGATCAGCACCGGGATCCTCTCCTTTGCGGCACCCAGATAGACGCCTGTCAGTCCCCCGATATCGAAGCCTCCCACTTTTGCCAGCACATCCACCGGATCAGACTTCTCCGGCCGATGGAGCATGAGTGCATGGCGGATCACCTGCACCTTGGTCTCCAGGCCTTTTCTGGTAAGCCCGGCTCCTCTTCCTGTCACCTCCACAGGATCCACTCCAAGAAGAGCGGAAAGCACTGCGCTGCTGGTGGTAGTATTGCCGATTCCCATCTCTCCGGTAGCCAGAAGCTGTACCCCTTCTTCCTTTTTCTGTTCCACGATCCGGACTCCGGTAAGGATGCTTTGAAGTGCCTGGTCTCTTGTCATGGCCGGCTCCTCTGCCAGGTTTTTCGTACCATAGGCAATCTTATAGTCCGGTACCTTTGTATCTGCTGCCATCCCGATATCGACAGGACAGATCTTTGCTCCTGCACACTGGCACATGATGGCGGCGCTGGTGTCTCCAGTCAGAAAGTTTTCCGCCACAATAGCAGTCACCTCCTGGCCGGTCTGGGTCACTCCTTCTGCCACCACACCGTTATCTGCGCACATCACGATCAGTTCCTTCCGGTCGATCCGTACCTCGCTCGTCCCGGTGATCCCGGCGATCCGGATGATATGCTCTTCCAGCTTTCCCAGACTGTGGAGCGGCTTTGCGATAGAATTCCACTTTCTGGCAGCCTGCTCCATAGCCTTTTCGTCTAACGGCCCGATCTTTCCGATCACTTCCTGTAACTTTTCTTCCTGGTTCATCGATCTTTCCTCCTGTCTCTGCATGCTTCCAGAAAATTCTGTGCGAATGTTCTGCTTCCTCCATAATGGATATGAGGATATCCTGCCCACATCCGGTCTGTACTGATGATGCACCTCCAGCTCCTGTCTGATAAAGGCTTTTTTGCCAGAAAGCTGCTTCCGGGATCTGCAGAATCATAATAATGGAACTCATGAGCCGGGATCTCTCCTGCCGGACGCCCAAATGCAGTTTCTCCGGATAAGGTCACATATCCGAACCGCCCAAGCCTTCCGGTATACCTGCTTCCTTCAGGCAGCGCCCCTGCCATGGAAAAACGCCTGCCCTCCTGATCCTCCAGATATTCCTGAAGGTAAAGGAAGCCGCCGCATTCTGCGATGCAGGGCATCCCCTCCTCTATGGCACGCCGGACGCTTTTCCTCATTCTTTCGTTGGCGCTTAGTTTTTCCGCATACAGCTCCGGATAACCTCCGTAAAAGATCAGCCCATCCACTCCTTCCGGGATCTTTTCATCCTCCAGAGGAGAAAAAAAGGTAATCTCTGCTCCCAGGGCTTCCAGAATCTCCAGATTGTCCCGGTAAAAGAAACAAAAGGCCGCATCTCTTGCCACACCGATCTGTACTGGCGCTCCTTTTTCCCACGTGAAAGCACCATCCTCCCATTCCAGTTCTCCTGCCGTCCCTGCAAGCTCTAAAAGGCCGTCCAGATCAAGGGTTTCCTCTGCCTGACGTCCCAATGCGTCCAGGGTGTTTTCCAGTGTTTCTAATTCTCCCGGAAGAGTCAGTCCCAGGTAGCGGCTTTCCACTTTAAGGTCTGTACGTTCCGGAAAATAGCCGTATACGGAAATCCCGGTTTTCTCTTCAATCATCTGCTTCAGACGGGGATACATGCCGGCAGAAATCCGTCCAAGGATCACGCCCTGGATATGACTGTCTGCCTGAAAATTTAAAAACCCCTGGATCTCTGGCAGGATCGAAAGACTCTTTCCCCGGCCGTCCACCAGAAGGACTGCCGGTGTATTTGTGGCATCCGCAACGTCATAGGAACTGGCCTCTGTGGAGATTCCTGCGATGCCGTCATAATAGCCCATCACGCCTTCCAGCACTGCCAGGTCTGTGTATTCTGCATCCTTGAAAAGGCGCCTCCTCAGAAACTTTCTGCCACAGAGGAAGACATCCAGGTTGGCGCTGTCGATCCCCAGAGCTTCTTTATGAAACATCGGGTCAATATAGTCGGGGCCACACTTATAGGCCCGAAGCCTGAGCCCTCTTTCTTTCCATGCCTTTAAAAGAGCACAGGTCAGCATCGTCTTACCCGTACCGCTTCCGGGCGCTGCGATCATGATTCTTGGCATTTTTTTCTTCATTTTCTACTCCTTGCCACAGGTAAAGCTAAAGACAAATACCGGATTCTGTCCGTTCATCAGATGATAGCTTCCTGCTTTTCTCGCCCTGCTGACTGCTATCTGCACGACTTCTTCCTCTGTATGGACAAAAGACTCCAGGCATTCTTTCGCTTCTGCCATTGTCTCCAGAGAAATTGCCGTCAGCACCACCCGGACTTTTGGATTCTTCCGGGTCACTGTTTCCAGGATCTCTTTCAGATGTCCGCCGCTTCCCCCGATAAATACACAGTCCGGAGCCGGAAGCTCCTCTAAGACCTCCGGGGCCTCTCCCGGCACCAGGATCAGATTTTCTGCTTTCAGATTCCGTCCATTCTCCCGGATCAGTTCCAGTCCTTCAGAATTTCTCTCGACCGCATAGACCTGTCCTTTGTCTGCCATCCTGGCCGCCTCCACGGCTATGGAACCTGTCCCGGCTCCCACATCATAGACTACAGAAGTTCTGGACAGCCGCATCTTGGACAGGCAGATGCAGCGGACCTCTTCTTTGGTCATCGGCACTTTTCCCCGCAGAAAAGCTTCATCTGGAATCCCGGGGACACAAGGGCTCTTCCCTCCGTCCGGATTTTCAATCAGAAGCAGAAGCGGCCCCTCTCCCTCATAGGATGTCAGTTCTTCTGCCGTGCCACTCCGGATCTCTTCTTCCGGATAGGATAATTTTGCTCCGACAGTCACCGTCAGCCCTCCGAACCCATAGTCTTTCAGGTTTTCACAGATTTTCCGGACACTCTCGGCGCCGCTTCCCAGTACAATCGTTTTGGCATGGTCTTCTACCGCTTTTATCAGGTTCCCTTCTCTTCCATGGAGACTTAAGACCTCCGCATCCTCCCAGCTGGTGCCCAGCCTTGCACACAGGTAGGATACGGAAGAGATCCCCGGTAGTACACGCGCACAGATATCCGGTTCCTCCTTTAAAGCTTCCAGCAGCTTTTTCGCCCCACTGTAAAAGCCGGGATCCCCAGACAAAACCACCGCCGCCTTTCTTACGGAAGGATGCTTCTTAAGAGCTGCCAGGATCTCTTCCGGACGATAGGCTTCTTCCAGAAGCTGACCGTCCATCGCTGCCGCCTGCAGCATCCGTCCGGCGCCGATCAGAAGTCCGGCTTCCTGGCAGGCTGTTTTTACAGCTTCCGTCATCCCGGCTTCAGCGCCCATCCCGATCCCTGCAATCGTCAGATCCCAGGTAGTCTTAAGTCCAAGCTTCTCCTTAAGAAAAGTATAGAGCTCCTGCTCTTCCAGGCCTTCCTTCTCCTTTGGTCTTCCGATCACGACAAGCTCTACACCGGCCTTTTCTGCCGCCAGACATTTCTCCGGAAATCCTCCGGCTGCCCCGGCTTCCTTGGTCACCAGATGCCTGATCTTAAAATCCCTCAGCATAGCCAGATTCATCTCCACCGAAAACGGCCCCTGCATACAGATCAGATGCCTTCCTTCCAATCCCAGACTCTGACACTTTTCCACTACTGATGGCAGAGACAATACCCTGGCAAACACTCGCTCCTGATAATGAGGGAGCTCTGTAAAGGCCTGTATCTCTTTGCTCCCGGTGGTCACCAGGATGTTTCCTTTCGTGCCGGAAAGATAACGGACCGCCTTCTCTACATTTTCTACCCTGACTGTGCCATGGGACACCTTGCCTTTCTTTGTCTGCCTGAGCAGTCTAAGATAGGGTTTTTCACAGGCTCTGCAGGCTTCCTCCACATGATCCGACACCTGGCTTGCATAAGGATGAGTCGCATCCACGACGTAAGCAGGGTCATATTCCCGGATCTTTCGTTCCATCTCGCCTGCATCCATCCGCCGGCCGCTTCTGGTCACGTATTCGCTTTCCGGAAGCAGGCTCTCCCCATAATCTGTCGCCACACACACATGGGTTCTTACCTTCTGCGCTGCCAGATATTCGGTGAGTCTTCTTCCCTCGGTTGTCCCTCCAAAGATCAAAACTTTTTTCTGCGTCATAACTTATATCCTCTTGGTGTCACCATCCGTCCCCGGATGACTTTTGTCTCCTGGTTTCCTATATAAACGGTAGAAAACATATCGGCCGGAGTCTCTTTTAGTTCTTCCAGAGAAAGGATCTGAAACGCTTCCCCTTCTCTGTCAATATTTTTCACGATACCGCATACTGTATCCGCCGGTTTACAGGTCCTAAGGATCTCACAGGCTTTTTTCAGATAGTCCTTCCGTTTCCGGCTGGCCGGATTATAAAGACAGATCACAAAATCGCCTCCGGCTGCCGCCAGAAGCCTCTTTTCAATTGTCTCCCATGGCGTCAGAAGATCACTTAAGCTGATGATGCAAAGATCATGACCAAGAGGAGCTCCCAGAACAGCCGCTCCTCCAAGGGCAGCTGTCACTCCCGGAACCACCTCGATCTCCACCTCCGGGTAGTCCTCTCCTACTTCGTACATCAGCCCGGCCATGCCATAGATCCCTGCATCTCCGCTGCATACCATGGCGGTCGTTTTTCCTTCCCTGGCTGCCTCAAATGCCAGACGGCACCGTTCTGCCTCCTGCCGCATCGGCGTTGTCACATATTCTGCTTTGGGAAATGATGCCTTCAGTAGATCCACATAGACGGTATAGCCCGCGATCACCTCACAGGATGCGAATACCTGCCGGGCTTTTTCTGTCATTTGTTCCGGGCTCCCCGGCCCCATTCCTACCACATATACTTTCTTCAAACTCCACACTCCAATCTGTCACGGCCAGAGACACCGTCACTCCGTCTTTTTTCTGTTTGGGGATCAGCACTCTTCCTCCACCTGCAGCCGTCACCGCGCTTCTCTCGCAGACATTTTCTACACCGGTCACCTGGCGGACAAATTCTGAGGGTGTAAACTCCCCTTCTGCCTTTAAAAGTTCCTCCGCCGAAAAGGTAAGAAGCGGCAAATCCCGGTCTTCGCAGAACTTAAGAAGTCCCGGTTCTTCTCCTTTCCGGTCGATGGTTGCAGCTGCCCGGACACACTCGGGGCAGATGCCATAGTCTTCCAGGATCTTATCTGCCATTCCCCGGATCTGCTCCACGGAAGCACCTTTCCGGCAGCCGATGCCAAGCACAGCCACAGGGGGAATCAGATACAGAGTATCCTTCCAGCCCGGATGCTCATAGAAACCCACGTAGACGTCTGGTATCTCTTCTGTGATCCTGCCTTTCTTCGTATTGTCTATCAGGATACGAATCTCTTTTCCCTCCAGAATGTCTGCCGAGATCCGTTTTGCAAGCTCCATATCCCGGATCCTCAAGCCGTTTTTTCTGGCGAACTCATCTACGGCCCACTTCTGGTTCCGGTCTGTGGCTGTCGTCACCACCGGCTCCATCCGGAACGCCTCTGCCAGCCGAAGAGCCAGATCATTGGCTCCGCCAAGATGACCGGACAACAGTGGGATACAGTAGGTTCCCTGTTCATCGATCACCAGCACCGCAGGGTCTGATATTTTAGACTGTACATAAGGCGCGACTGCCCGGACGGCGATTCCTGCCGCCCCTATATAGATCAGTGCATCGGCCTTTCCAAACCGTTCCCTGGTCCACTGATCCAGAGATTCCGGAACAGACTCCGGTAAAGCCTTGCAGCGGACATCTGCTTCTGCTTCATAGCCCTGTCCCTCCAGCCAGCCTTTGATCCTGTCTCCCAGCTTTTTCCCATCTCTTGTAAAACTAAGAATCGCTGCTTTCATACATTTCCTTTCCGGTATTCCGTGGTAAACGAAGGATCGTATAGTTTCGAACGGCTGTAATGCTGATGACTCACTACGTCTCCCACAATGATCAGCGCCGTTTTCGTGATCCCATGCTCCCTGGCGGTCTCCGACAGCGTGTCCACCGTACAGAGATAACATGCTTCTTCCGGCCAGGTCGCTTTATATACGATCGCCGCAGATGTTTCCGGTGCATATCCTCCTTCCTGGAGAGCTGTCTCCAGTTTTTCCAGAAGTCCCGTGCTTAAAAACAGCACCATGGTGGTCTGGTGGGCAGCAAAGGCCTGGATACTCTCCTTTTCCGGTACCGGAGTGCGTCCCTCCATCCGGGTGATCACCACACTCTGGGACACGTCGGGCAGAGTATATTCCAGATTCAGAGCTGCTGCGGCACCGCTAAAGGAACTGACGCCCGGACAGGAATCATAAGGGATCTTCCAGTCATCCAGCCGGTCCATCTGCTCTCTGACCGCTCCATAAAGAGAAGGATCACCAGTGTGAAGTCGGACCGTTGTCCATCCGTTCTTCTCGCCTTCCTTCATCCGTTCCAATACTTCTTCCAGAGTCATCTTTGCACTGTTATAGATCCGGCAGTTTTCTTTTGTCATCTTCAGAAGCTGGGGATTCACCAGGGATCCTGCATAGATTACCTGATCGGCCTCCTCTAAGAGTTTCTGTCCCCTCACCGTAATCAGATCTACTGCCCCGGGACCTGCCCCTACAAAATGTATCATGCCTTTTCACCTCTTTCTTTGACAAAGATCAATGTATAATATCCAGCCTCCTTTGGCATCTCTTCTACTCCCTGATAGATATGTTCCTCCTCCATACCACAGTTTTCTACCATCTTTACTTCCAGGTCTGATGCAGCCAGCATCTCCTTTACCTTTTGATACTGTCGTCCTGCCTTCATCAGTATTTTTGTCCCCGGAAGATTCAACGCATCCTGGATCTGGTAGGAAGCCGGAATGATGTGGATCTGCTCTGCTTTTTCCGCAATCCGCGTCTGAAGTCTGGCCGCCGCCGCACAGAAGGATGGAATCCCACTGACGATTTCCGTCGGATATCCAGCCTTTTTCAAGGCCTCATGTACATAAAGATAGGTGGAATAAACCGTGGGATCACCCAAAGTCAGGAAAGCGACATCCCTTCCATGATCCAGCTGTTCACGTATCCTTCTGACAGCCTCTCTATGACTTTCTTCCAGCTCATTTTTGTTCTTGGTCATGGGCATATGGATCCCCAGAAGTTCTTTTTCTTTTATGGAGGGCACTGCTCCTGCCGCAATCTGATATGCTGCCGTATCCTCCGGAATCCTTCCGGGTACTGCAGCCACCGGACATTCTTCTATCACCCTGCATGCCTTGAGAGTCATAAGCTCCGGATCTCCCGGCCCCACGCCTACGCCATACAACCTTCCCGCCATACTCTGCCTCCTTATTTTTATCTATGACTTTTCATCTCTTACCTTCTTTAAAAGGCTTTCCGCCTGCCTGGTTTTTCCCAGCATTCCATACACATTGGAAAAGACAATGGCTCCCACCTGCAGCTGCTCTGGCGCCCGGCACTGAAGGTATTTCTCAATCTGCGTCATGACCACATCCATCAGGCGTCCTCTTTCCTGCCCGTCACACTGTTCCAGTGCATCATCGGTGGTCAGGCAGTCAAGAAACGCCCTGGCTTTCTGCCAGGAAAGGCCAGCCTTAAGCGCCGCTGCTGCCAGCAGCTCCATCCGGCAGTCAGCCTCCTTTGAGTGCGTATTCATGATGCCGCCGGATACCTTGATCAGCTTTCCGATATGTCCTGCCAGCACGAACCCCTGAAACCCCATCCCTGCAGCCATATCAATAGATGCTCCGATGAAGTTGCTGCACTTCACCACTTCTTTTTCATCAATATTGTATTCCCGTTTTAAAAAATCCAGTCCGTAATTTCCCGGAGACAGCAGGAGGAAGCGATGTCCTTTCGCATATTTGACCTGCATCTCCAGCCGGATCGTATCGAGAAGCGCCTGTTCGCTCATCGGTTCCACCCGTCCGCTGGTTCCAAGGATAGAAAGGCCTCCCTGGATGCCAAGCCTGGGGTTAAAGGTTTTTTTTGCCAGCTCCTCTCCGCCGGGAATCTGGATCACTGCCTTCAGGCCTCCGTCATACCCGGCCTTCCTGGCCGCCAGGATCAGTTCTCTCCTTATCATCTCTCTTGGAACCCGGTTGATGGCTGCCGCGCCCACCGGCTGATCAAGGCCTGGTCCGGTCACCCTGCCGACCCCTTCGCCTCCTTCTACCAGGCAGACCCCCTGCCTGATCCGTTCTACCCGGCTTTTTACCAGCACGCCATCTGTGATATCCGGATCGTCTCCACTGTCCTTTTTTATCCCACAGCTGACGCTTAAAAGACTCCCGTCTTTTTTTTCAAACCGGATTTCCTCTACCGGGAAGCGTGCCGTCTCCCCGTTCGGGATCGTCACCTCCACCTGATCCATATGCACCTGTGAAAACAGCATTTCTGCCGCCGCCTTTGTGGCTGCCTGGGCACAGGTGCCTGTCGTGTAGCCCCATGCCAGTTTTTTCCCTGTCATTTTCCTCTCTCCTAAAATAAAAAAGCCCGTTTTCTTTTTTAGGAAACGAGCAAGGAGCACCGCAGCCTTTCAGCCGCGGCGCTAAAAACGTACAACCAATTACTCGTGGTCCGGAAAATTCCTGTACCATAACAGGCAGGTCTCCTGGCTGATAGATCATCGCAGCGTATCCGCCTTCCCGGTCTCCCAGTGGCTCTGTTGATACATATGCTTCCTAATGACAGTGACGAGTTCGCACAGGAATTTCACCTGTTTCCCTTTTCACCAGACACGGATCTTCCGGTCTGACACCTGTTACTTTCTATATTGCTATTAATTATAAAATATACCATATACAAACAGGATACGCAAGGAATGATGAGTTCCTTGTATCTGCCAGGCCGCTAATCCAATGGGATGATCCTGAAAAAATGGTATAAATTGCTTATAGCGCTGGCCCTTCCGAGGCAAATTTCATGCCATCTGTTTGCCGGCAGCCCGTTCATAAGCGGGCAGAAGAAGTTTTTTCCATCTTGCCTGGATATAGGTCTGATAAAATGTGCGCTGCAAATTGGAGAGGTAGGGAACGTTTTCCAAAAAATCAAGAATCATATCCATCCGGATTTTTGGCACGATCCGCAATAATGCCTTATTACATTCATCATACTGTCCTTCCATAAAAAAATCATAGTAATGGATTTTTCTTCCCTTCTCCTTGACAGCAGAAGTAGGAAATTGGAAGATCCTTGCATTCATCTCATTTTCATCCTGCAGTACTCGTTCCATAACCTTCTCATCTGCCTGGGGCAGCAGACAGCTCCCACAGTCAAAGACCGGTGCTATCTCTGCGTTTTGGGCACCCAGATCATATAAGAATCCCCAGTTCCCATTATGCCTGTCGAAATTGCCAAGAAAAGCATCCACCACAAATACATTCCAAAAATGTTCTTTCAGCATGACAGGATTAACAAACTGTTGCTTTTCTATGCTCTCCATAATGTCAGACAGTTCTGTACCTGTACCGCCATGCCCTGAATCCAGAATTGTGTTTTTAATGGAACAGAAATCATACAAGATTTTTCCGTCTGCTGTAAAATCTTTGCACGCGCAGACCAGCTTTTTCTTCCCTGAAACCCGAAAGGTTCCAAGCATTGTCTCCTGCGCTCGGATATCAAGCATACGGAAAATACTGCATGCAATATGCTCGCTGAAGCAACTGTTTGTGTAGGATAAATCTGTTGGCTTGTTTTCCGCAGAGGGTGGAAATTTAAGCATATAAACTACGCCTGCATATTCTACAGCAATCTTTTTTCCATTTGCTCCATTATATGCTTTACCTAAAATGCGTCTGCAATTTGTAAAATCAATACGTTCCATTTGCATTTCCCCATAAGAATTTTTGTCTAAGATAATCAGCGTGTTGCGATGTAATTGCGCCATCACTGATTTCTGCCATGTTGATACTGCCATACAATTCTCCCCACAGGCAATCCATCAGAGAAGAACCGTTTTTTAACCCTTCCTTAAAAGCGTCCAAATCCTGCTGAAGGTATTCCGGCAGTCCGTACTCGTAAGATTTCTCCCGAAGTTTCTCTCTGGAAGGCTGCGGCTTAAATGCATCCTCCACCAGTGTTTCCATAGATACGCCAAGTGTCTTAGCCAGTTTATAAATTGTTTCCACAGAACACCTTGCAATGCTGGTTTTCCCACTACATAATTCACTAAGTGTAGCGTGAGGAACACCGCTCAAAACGGAAAGACGATATTTAGTCAGTCCTTTTTCCTGTAGCAACTTATTGATTTCCATCATCATCACCCACCTTCATTATATCGGCATAGCGAAATAAAATCAAGATTCATCTCCGCTCAAATTTTATATAGTGTGCTATGTATTATCTCTTGGAGAAGCTTTAGCTTTATGCTTCTATCGCATACATGCATTTACAAATTTCACAGGCACATTCATACGCTTGGCAGTCTGCTCCAGCATCATCCCACTGTCTAAGAAGCGTCTGCAGACAACTTTCATGTTCTCCCCTCCCTCAATCATATGCCTGTCAGGATCGTAAAAGCGCACCACCCACTGACCCTAGGAGTGCTCTATGACCGGATGAATATATTCAATGTCTCACTCCTTCAGCCTGTCTGCAAATTTATCAAAATCATCCTCTTCAAAATAAACCTCAAAATTATTGCCGCCAAAGGCAATCTCATCCGTACCGATGAACTCTTAATAAGTTTCAAGTGTCTGCAGGGCCAGCCCTCCGGTCAGTGTTTTGTTCGCACCAAAATCCATGATGACATGAAGTCCAAACACTTTTTTATAAAACTCGACTGATTTATCTATATCCGTAACTACCAGCATAGGATTTTTTAATTTCATTTATTTCTGCCCTCATCATATCATTTCTCAATATAGTTGAAAAGTATGGTATCATAGAAAAAACGACTTATTTATCCAGGGGGGATGATCATGAACGTATTTCGACAAGCTTTCCTTTATCTCAGCAGAAAAAGAGCTCGCACACTTCTTCTGTTTCTGATCTTGTTTTTCATGGGAATTTTTATGCTTGCAGGCCTGTCTATCCGCTCAAGTGCCAGTCTGGCCGCAGAAGATATGCAAAAAAGTATTTCTACCGGACTGGAGCTTAAAATGGACAATCTTCCCGGATCTGAAATATATAATCTTGGTCATAATGAATCCGGAGAACTTGTCCGCACTCTCAAGCTTCCTCTGATTACCGCATCTGTAGCCGAAGAACTTGCAGCCATCCCCGGCGTCAGCGGTTATTATAGTGAATCAGGGACTGAAACCCTTTATACCGGACTGGATATCGTCCCTAAATTCTACACAGAATACCTAAGGGATTTAGAAGATACAAAAACTGCTGATCCTGAAGAAATTGCGTCTGTCCGCACCTACAGCAGGTCGAATAATTATCGTCTGGTCACGGAAAGCGAATACTATCCATACTTTAGAAATGGCGCCATGGAGCTTATTGCCGGAAGGCACCTGCATACGGATGACTCGGGAAAGATTTTGATCTCTGAAGAGCTCGCAGCAAGAAATCAGCTGGATATCGGCGACGTGATCGACGGGCAAAGCTTCGACGTTTCTACTGGGGAACTCTATGGCGAAACCTATCGTGCAAAAATTGTTGGGATTTTCCGCGTTAATTTCGAGCAGCAGCTTTCTGATTATACAGTCGAACCGGAAATCCTCACCAATACTATTTTTTCTCCTTATGAACTGAGACACTGGGGCCGGGTTCAATACAATACTTTTTATGGCAATGAATCACTGGCAGAAGAAAAGGATCCCCTGCTTGGCACGATCACCTTATTTGTCGAAGACCCTGAGTGCCTGGATGAAGTGGAATCAGCGCTTAAAGCATATGAAGATGTAGACTGGGACTATTATACTATCCAGCGTTACGATGCTGACTACAAAGCCGCCGCAAAACCTCTTCTTTCGATGAAGCTTTTTGCTATCTGTATAGTAGTGATCATGATTACCGCTGTTTTGCTAATCTTATCTCTGGTAACCGCCATGTGGATGCGAAGCAGAAAACAGGAAATACACATCCTCACCTGTCTTGGAATGGACAGACGGAGAATTCTGGCTCAGTTTCTTGTGGAAACAGGCTTGGTCGTAACGGCTGCCTTTCTGGCGTCCTGTATTCTTGCCGCGCCGGTCACAAATATAATCGGAGATACCATGACAAAACTTACTAATCCACCAGAGGATACACCCGAATTTACGGTAACACTTGAGCAGGATACAAATGTGATTCATATAAACCGGTCTCCTGTCCGACAGGAATCCCTCTCCTATCACATTTCTTTCGAGACAGCGGCCGGAACATTATGCGCTATGGTCATCGTTTCTTCTGGCGCAGCAGCCGTATCATTTCGAAAAATACAAGGAGCATCTCCCCGTTCATGCAGAAGTGCCGGGGCTAAACAGCGGAGTTTCGGCGGTTTTAGCAAAACACAAACCATGAATGTCTGGCACAGAGCCTTTTTATATTTAATAAGGAAACCTGTAAAAAGCTCTTTGCTATTACTTACCCTCTTTATCATCACCGGCTTATTTTTGACCTGCGTATCTGTGCGCTCCGCTTCAGAAAAAGCAGCAACACAGCTAAGAGCAAGCCTGGGCGGTTATTTTACGCTTACACCAGATTATCAAAATTCCGATGCCATCAGCCAGATTGATCAAAACATGGTCAGCCGTATTGCCAAGTCAGACGAAATCAAGGCCGCCAACGCAATGGATATCTGTTATATGGATACCCCGGATATTTCACTGAATCCGGGCAAATTCTCGGCTGACGACGATGAAAGAGCGCATATGACAAGGATTCTGGGAAATACAGATACCGGTCTGTCCGAATACTTTTCTCTTGAAATTTTTGAACTTATCCAGGGATCACATATCAAAAGTACAGATAACGGCAAAGCGCTGATCTCCAGCGAACTTGCTAAAAGCAATCAGCTGGACATCGGTGATCATTTCGTCATAACCACAACAGATAGCGACATGAAAAACGGTGCCGCCATGGAAACCTATGAACTGGAGATTGTCGGGTTATTTGATCCGAACCAGGATACCCTTTCTTCTATATCAGAGACAGCAGAATGCGATATTCCTTCCAATTTTATCTTCACGGACATTCATTCGACCCAGCAGATCATGCAGAATCTGAATCCGGAAAGTCCTCCTGTTTATTCCGGAGGCGCTGCCTTTTATGTCAAAGATCCAAAAGCACTGGAAGATGTTGTGGAATCACTGAGAGAAAATGATATGATTGATATGGATTCAACAAAACTTGCCGTAAATAACAGCGCATATCAAGCCAGCATGGAGCCCCTTAACCGGCTTTCCGACCTGTCACTGATCCTGCTTTTTGTGGTTGCCTGCATAAGCATCATTTTACTCACACTTATCCTGCTCCTGTGGGAGAGAGATCGTCTGCACGAAACCGGAATTCTGATGTCCTTTGGTATTTCAGGATGTCACATCTGGGGACAGCGGATGATAGAATGTATTACTGTATTTCTGTTATCCCTGCTCATTTCTGCCTCTGTCCTTTTCCCTACCGCAGCAAAGGCCGGGGACTGGCTTTATACACAGACCACACTCCAGGCGGAACAGACAGATGACGCTGCAGATGAAGCAGAAACAAATGTCCCCGTTGTTGAAACAGTAGATGCCAGTCTGATCCAGGAGGATACCTCCTTCCATCTCCAGCTGTCTCCTCTGATCGTCCTGGCTACCGGTATTAGCGGAATCACCTTGACCATGCTGTCCGTCAGCATCGCCCTTTTCGCTGTCAGTCGCCGAAAACCAAAAGAACTGCTTGTCATAATGGAATAACAAGCAGCGACTTTTTTAATCAAAATAAAACAGGTCCTCAAATTTTTTATCTAGGGCAATACATAAAATCAGAGCCAGTTTCGCTGTGGGATTAAACTGTCCGGTCTCAATGGAGCTGATGGTATTCCGGGACACCCCCACCATCTCCGCCAGCTGGGACTGCGACAACTTTTTCTCCGCACGCGCCTCTTTCAGATTATTTTTTAACACCAGTTTATCATCCATTAGAATAACCCCGCACAAAAACGATAGAAATAGTAACATGTCAGAACCAAAAAGATTCCTCCTGCAATGACACTCCATTTATTTTTAAGCTTCAGGCCCTCATAAAGGAAGGCCAGACCGGATGTACAAAACAGAATCGATATGATATCCGACGGCGATTCTGACCGATAAAGCTTGATTACCATGATGACAGCCCCCAGAACAATCGTCCCCCAGAGGGAAAATGCGTCTCTTTTTATCCGTACCTGCTTTTCTCTTTCGTCCCCGTATACATTATCCTTTTTACTTTTTGCCAAGATTTCTTCCTTGTTCATCTAAAATCCCTCCTCATACATCCGCCAAGTTTTCTTGTCAATCTTAATATATCATTGCAAAGTAAACTTGTCAACTTTTTTTGCAAAGTTTTCTTTGCAAAAAAACAGAGGCTTCAGCCCCTGTATGTTTTTTCTATTTCTGTTTTTTCCTGACAAGCTCGATTGCCTCTTTTCCTGTCATATGGTCAATCTCCATTTCCAGCATGCACAGAGGCTTCCATTCCCGGTCGATGGCTTCTTTCCGTCCTTCCCCGGTATCATCCGGCGCATATTTGAGCGCCAGCTTTTCAATGGCCTCTCTTTTTTCTTCCTCATCTTCCATTATCCGTATCTGTCCGAATACGATCACACTCCGAAAGTAGGTGGTATATTCCTCAGGAACGATCTGATCCTGGCCGATCACGCAAAAAGAAGCCTTCGCATTCCTTTTTACCGCATCCAGCTTATGTCCACTTCTGGCACAATGAAAATAAATCTTCTCCCCGTCATAGACATAGCTGATCGGAACAGCATAGGGATAGCCGTCATCTCCCGACAGCGCCAGCACGCCCGAAGTTCCTCTCTCTAACACCGCCGTGATTTCCTCTATCGGCAAAGCCTGCCGTTTTCTACGCATTTCTTGAAACATAAAAACACCTCATTTTCTTATTCAGATTTCAAGTAAAGTATATATTCCGTCGTTTCCTGTCCTTCTCCATAGGCGGACACTGTGACGGTGTCTTCCTGCCATAACACATTTTTCATAAAAAACACCACGCTTATATGCTTTACTCTTAACCCTCAGTGTAACATATAAGCGTGGCCAATAAAAACTTCTTTCTGTTTAGATTTCAATCAGTTCATATTCTCTGGAACCAACACCCAGCTCCTCGGCGGCCTCGATGGTATGGATGCCGTTCCGGCTGTTTACCCGTTCCATAAAATGATCCCGTCCCGGATCGTCAGAATGGATAACCAGATCCATACATGCCTGATCGATAGCTACCGGGTCCATGGATGCCAGGATACCGATATCCGCCATACAGGGATCCTCCGCCACCTGACAGCAGTCACAGTCCACGGAAAGATTTTTCATGACGTTAATGAACGCAATCTTTCCCTTGAAATGCTCTACCACACTGGAAGCCGCATCCGCCATAGCCTCCGGGAACGCCACGCTGTCAGCATGCTGCTGCCATGTCTCAAAACGGTCATCCGTTTTCCCGGCCGAATGGATCAGCGCCTTGCCTGCTCTGGAAGCACACCCGATGGCAAGCTGCTTTAATGCTCCGCCGTATCCTCCCATGGGATGCCCTTTAAAATGAGCCAGCACCAGCATGGAATCATAGTTTTCGATATCTTTTCCCAGCCTGTTCTCTTTCAGGATCTTGCCATTTGGAATCGGCCACACTACATCCGGCCCCTCGGCATCCATCAGATCCACATCAAAGTACTTCGTCCACCCATGCTCCTCCAGCAGCTTCAGATGGGAAGGTGTATTATCACGCACGCCGCCGGCCGCGTCGCCGTAGGCAGTGTTGCACTCCACGATCGTCCCATGAACCTTTTCTACCATAGGCTTCCAGAATTCTGGTCTCAGGAAGTTCTGATTCCCCTTTTCTCCGGAGTGAACCTTTACCGCCACTTTTCCCGGCAGATCCATTCCCAGTGCCTGATACATTTCCACCACCTTTTCCGGTGTGATTTCTTTGGTAAAATAAACTTTAGACTTCATACCTCTACCTCGCTTTCCTGCTGTCAAAACGCATTTTGTCTACGGATAGTGTAAACCCTGAAGTCCACTTAAGGTCAATACCTGAAATTTCACGCTATTTAATAAACATGGCATCTCCAAAGGAAAAGAAACGATATCGTTTCTCTACTGCCTCTTTATAAGCCGCAAGCACATGCTCTCTTCCTGCCAGCGCTGATACCAGCATGATCAGCGTGGACTCTGGAAGATGAAAGTTTGTGATCAGGCAGTCCAGGATCTTGAAGCGATATCCCGGATAGATAAAAATGTCGGTCCAGCCGCTCTGGGCTTTTAGTCTTCCATTTTCATCCGCTGCAGACTCGATGGTGCGGCAGCTGGTGGTTCCCACACAGATGACCCGGTGTCCCGTGTCTTTTGCCTGGTTGATCTTTTCCGCCGCTTCTTCCTCGATCTGATAAAACTCAGAATGCATATGGTGGTCTGTGATTTCCTCTGCCTTGACCGGCCGGAAAGTACCAAGCCCCACATGAAGGGTCACCCTTGCAATATCCACACCTTTTTTCTTTATCTCCTCTAAAAGTTCCGGCGTAAAATGAAGCCCTGCCGTAGGAGCAGCGGCAGATCCCGAATGCTCGGCATAAACTGTATTGTACCGATCCTTATCCTCCAACTGATGGGTGATGTATGGCGGAAGAGGCATCTGTCCCAGCTGATCCAAAATTTCCTCGAAAATCCCTTCATAAGAAAACTGGATCAGGCGGTTGCCTTCTTCTACCACGTCGATGACTTCACCTACAAGAAGGCCTTCGCCAAAGCTGATCTTCGTTCCGACTTTCGCCTTCTTTCCCGGCTTCACCAGGGTCTCCCAGACATTATTTTCTTTTCTTTTCAATAATAATATTTCTATCTTCGCGTTTGTTCCAATCTTGGAACCAATCAGTCTTGCCGGAATCACCTTCGTATCATTGATGACCAGGCAGTCTCCTTCCTCCAGATAGTCCGTGATCTCCCGAAACACATGATGGGAAACAGCCCCGGACTCCTTGTCTAAGACAAGGAGCCTGGAGCTGGAACGATCTTTCAAAGGATCCTGTGCGATCAATTCTTCCGGCAGATCATAATAAAAATCCTGTCGTTTCATTCTTAAGAATCCCTTCTGTTTTCTTGTACTTCTATCTCTTCCTCTTTTTGCTGTGGCTGCACCGGCGCTGTATTTTGCTGCCATGGCTGCGGCCCCGGCGGTGTCTGCATATTCATGTTCTGGGGTGGTACAGGAGGCATCTGATATCTGGGATAAACCGGTATCACCTTGATCTTTTTTGCATAGATGACTCTGGTATCACAAAGAATGTCGTGAAGTCCTCGTTTTTCCCTGTCAACTCCTGCGATGATGTATCCGATCCCCACAAAAAGACTGCATAAGAAACGCCCGATGGTCTCCCGGTATACCACATCCAGCAAAGTCAGTCCCTGCCCGTCTTCTGCGCTTACCACCCGAAGATTCATAGCCCGTTTCCCCAGGGTTGTCCCGGTCAGATAGGTACAGAGGATAAAATACAACACCTGGAATATATACAGCACGATATCCTTCAGCGTATAATGAAATAAGATATTTCCGCCAAGCCAGGTGCCCGACAGCACAGACATGATCCCCGACAAAAACAGCCTCACGATCAGAAGTCCGAAAAACACAATCAGACTGTCAATCACATAGGCGGCCAGCCGAACCCAGAACCCTGCATATACGACTTCCTGATTACTGTAACTGTTCTGCATAGTACATCGGCACCCCGCTTTCCATTTCTTCTGCGGTTTCTGTCAGTATCTGTGAGTCAGACTTAGGCACCAGCTCTTCTGCTTTCGCAAATAAGGAAGACCAGACGCTGGATGGTGTCTCCAATTCATAAAACTCATCTGTGCCAAGCTCTTCACTCATGGCATCCTTCATATCTTCATACAGGCTGATCTCATCGATCAGACCGTTATCACGGGCCTGCTGTGCTGTATATGTCCGCCCGTCTGCCAGTGCTTTGACATCCTCTTCTGACATATCACGGCCTTCTGCGACAATGTTTACAAATTTATTGTAATATTCATCCACCTGAGTCTGGTAAATCGCAATCTGTTCATCCGTCAGCTGGCTGCTGTCCTTATTGGCTCCACTGGTAATGCTTACATACCGGATCCCAAGCTTCTCATATAAACCAGTCAGGTCATACCCGGACATGATCACGCCAATAGAACCGGTCACCGTATTCGGATTCGCATAGATCCGGTCCGATGCCATGGAAACCATGTATCCTCCGGATGCCGCATAGTGTGCCATATAGTCCCACACCGGACGGTCTGTCGTCTCTTTGTACTCCTGGAGCTTCAGATACAGTTCCTCAGACTCATAGACGGTCCCTCCTGGAGAATCCACATACAGCAGGATTCCTTTATTATTGGAATCCTGCATCAGATGATCGATGTACTCCAGAGTTGTCGTATGCTGATACCCGGAAGAGACGTCCAGTGCACTGGTGCTCGTCTGCTCCTGGATCGTTCCTTCCACTCGTACGATGGCGATATAATCTCTCGCCGGCGCGTTAAAAGTATAATTCCCCGTCAGCAGCGTCTCCACACTGCTTTCCAGCATCCGCTGAGACACTGTGTTCGTCAGGACACTGGAAATTCCTACTGCGATAAATAATACTGCGGCAATGATCAGACCGCCGATCTGCTTTTTCTTCATATTTCAGCTCCTTATTTTATTTCCGAAGTTCAATCCCCATTCCTTCCAGAGCTTTTAAGATCCGGTTCATGGCCTCTGTCACTTCTGCGTCTTCCAGTGTCTTATCCTTTGCCCTGAATACGATAGAATATGCCAGTGATTTATATCCGGCCTTGATCTGGGCTCCCTCATAAATATCAAACAGTGCATAGCTCTCCAGATACTCTCCGCCCTGAGCCTCGATCACTTCTTCTACCTGTCCGGCCAGGATCTCTTTTGGCATTACCATGCTGATATCTCTGGTCACTGCCGGATACTTTGCAATTCCTGTATATTTGCGGTCAAAGGTTGCATATTTTGTCACTTCCGGCATATCCAGCACAGCCAGATACGTCCTCTCGCCGATACCGTAGGCGTCCGCCACATCTGGGTGTACTTCTCCCAGATATCCGATAAGCGTATCATGATAGAAGATATTCGCCTGGCGTCCCGGATGAAGATATGGACGGTTGCTCTTCGGGTCATAAGTTTCTTTGTCATGAAGGCCTGCCTTCTCCAGGAACTCTTCCACTACCCCTTTCATGCTGTAGAAATCTCCGTCGCCATACATTCCCAGGGTAAACTGCATACGCTCATCCGGCAGTTCTTTTAACGGAAGTTCCTTTGGCAGATATACATTTGCCAGCTCATAAAGCCTTACATTTTTATTTCTTCTATTATAATTGGTTGCGAGGGAAGTCAGCATTCCATTCAACGGCAGTGTCCGCATGATACTGTAGTCCTCGCCCAGCGGGTTCATGATCTCTACCACTTTCCGAAGCGGTGAGTCTGCCGGAATCATGAGTTTATCAAAAACCTTCGGGCTCTCGAAGGAGTACGTCATGCCCTGGCTGAATCCACAGAATTCTGCGATTTCCTTGGCAATCTCTTCCACTCTGAGCTTAAACGGCAGCTTGCCCATGGTAGATTCTCCCTTTGGAAGAGTAGTCGGGATGTTGTCGTATCCGAAAAATCTTGCCACTTCTTCAGCCAGATCTGCTGTACGCAGAAGATCCTGACGGAAGGTAGGTACGATAACCTCATTGGTCTCTTCATCATACCCAAGATCGATCTTCTTAAAATATCCCAACATTTCTTCTGCAGAAATGTCTGTTCCCAGCAATACATTAATCTCGTCAGGCTTAAAGGTAATGCGGACCGGCTCTCTCTTCTCGGCGTATACGTCTACCATACCGCCCACAACTTCTCCGGCTCCCATTTCCTCAACCAGCTGGCATGCACGGTCGATGGCTTCTTTCGCATTTTCAGGATCCAGTCCTTTTTCAAATTTTCCGGAGGCGTCTGTACGAAGTCCGACTTTCTTACTGGACTTACGGATGTTTGTGCCGTCGAAGCAGGCTGCTTCAAAGAGCATCGTGTGTACGTCGTCGGTGATCATGGAGTTTTCTCCTCCCATGATACCAGCGATACCGATGGACTTCTTTCCATCGCAGATCATCAGGACGGATTCATCCATCTGACGCTCCTGTCCGTCCAGAGTCGTGAATTTTTCTCCCTTTGCCGCTGTGCGCACGACAATCTCACGACCCTCGATGGTATCCAGATCATATGCATGCATAGGCTGTCCATATTCTTCCATCACGTAGTTGGTAATGTCTACCAGGTTATTGATCGGGCGGATTCCTACTGATGCCAGTCTTCTCTGCATCCATTCCGGCGATGGTCCGATCTTGATATTTTTCACGATTCTCGCGCAGTATCTTGGACACAGGTCTGCATTCTTCACCGTAACTTTAATATAATCTGCTGCATTTTCGCTGTTTCCAGTCGGTGTTACTACCGGCGGATGGAATTCTTTTCCAAAGGTAGCCGCCGCTTCTCTGGCAATTCCAACTACACTGAAGCAGTCTACACGATTGGAAGTCACCTCATATTCAAACACAACATCATGCAGCCCCAGCACTTCCACCGCATCTGCACCTACTTCCGTATCTTCCGGGAAAATATAGATTCCTTCCTCCGGCGCATCCGGATACATATCCCTGTTGGATCCCAGCTCCTCGATAGAGCACATCATTCCACAGCTCTCCACGCCACGCAGTTTTCCCTTCTTGATCTTAACGCCGCCCTTCACACGGCTTCCCGGCTCATGGCCTCCTGCCACGCGGCCTCCATCCAGCACCACCGGCACCTTGTCACCCTCGTGCACATTCGGCGCGCCTGTCACGATCTGGATCGTCTCTGCCCCTACATTAACCTGGCAGATGACCAGCTTATCCGCATCCGGATGCTTCTCGATCTTCTCGATCTGTCCCACAACAATCTTATCAAGATCCGCATCCAGCTCCTCATAACCTTCCACCTTCGTTCCAGAAAGCGTCATCGCATCCGTATACTCCTGCGCCGTCACGTCAAGATCCGGAACATAGGCTTTTATCCATGATAATGATGTATTCATATTTTTCTCCTTTCAATGGGGACGTAGTACATTGCAAAAGGGGTACGTCCCCAATTCACTTTTCCCCTGTCCCTTTTTGTCATCTGGGGTGTCCCCGTTTAAAACTGCCGTAAGAATCTGATATCGTTTTCGTACAGCAGCCGCATATCATCAATCTCATATTTCAGCAGTGCGATACGTTCCAGTCCTACGCCGAATGCGAATCCGGAGTATTCTTTGGAATCGATCCCGCACATTTCCAGCACATGGGGATGTACCATGCCGCAGCCCAGAATCTCGATCCAGCCGGAGCCTTTGCAGAACCGGCAGCCTTTGCCTCCGCATTTGAAGCAGGATACGTCTACTTCTGCGCTGGGCTCGGTAAATGGGAAGTGGTGCGGACGGAATTTGGTCTTTGTCTCCGGTCCGAACAGTTCTTTGGCAAATACTTCCAGTGTGCCTTTCAGATCAGCAAAGGAAATATTCTTGTCAATCACCAGTCCTTCTACCTGATGGAAGGATGGCGAATGTGTGGCATCTACTTCATCGGAACGGAACACACGTCCTGGAGAGATCACCCGGATCGGAAGCTTTCCCTGCTCCATGACACGTGCCTGCACCGGTGACGTCTGAGTCCTGAGAACAATATCCTTGTTAATATAGAAGGTATCCTGTTCATCTTTTGCCGGATGATCTGCCGGAATATTCAGTTTCTCAAAGTTGTAAAGGTCATACTCGATCTCCGGTCCTTCTACGACTTCATAACCCATTCCAATGAAGATTCTCTCGATCTCATCCAGCGCGATGGTATTTGGATGGCGGTGTCCCACCATATTCTTCTTCGACGGAAGTGTCACGTCGATCACTTCCTGTTTCAGACGCTCTTCCCTGATCGCACGCTCCATTTTCTGCCTGCTTTCCTCCAGCACGGATTCGATAGCCGCTCTGGTCTCATTCACCAGCTGCCCTACCTTGGGGCGCTCCTCCGGAGCTACATCCTTCATTCCTTTTAAAACTGCGGTAAGTTCTCCTTTTTTTCCCAGGAATCTTACACGCACATCATTCAGTTTTTCCGGCACATCAGCCGCTTCGATGGCTTTCAATGCTTCTTCTTTGATGTTTTTCAGCTTTTCCTGCATCTCTTTTTCCTTCCTTTCAAGATATCATACCAAAAGTCCCGGCGGACTTTTCTTATAGAATAAAAAAACGCCCCTCCAAAGAGGGACGAGTCTTACCCGTGTTACCACCCTGCTTCCCACCTGTCACAGGCGGGCGCTCATTACTGCGTAACGTGCATCGACGGCATTTTCTACTTCTTTTTCAAAATCGTTCAAAAATGCAGCTCACGTGGGAAATTCGATCGCCATCTGAACCCGGGGAAACTTTCAGCCCATCGATCTCCCCTCTCTGACGGAAAATGGTTTTCTACTGACACGGTCATCGCTTTTTTCTATACGAAATCATTTTATCATACGTATTCCGGATGTCAAGAAAAATTTACTGTCCGGGGAAGATCCTCTGATTCAGTTCTCCACCCAGCAGGATGCAATACATACAAAAATACATCCACAACATGATCAGCACGATCGTCGTCAGACTTCCATACATACTGGAAAATCCGGTAAATACGTCCACATACACGGAAAACACCCAGGAAATCGCCATCCAGCCGATTGCCGTAAATACGGCTCCCGGCAGCTGTTTTGCAAATTTGTCCTTCCGGTTGGGAAGGAACTTGTATATCAACAATGAAAAGGCAACCAGCACCACCGGCGTCAGGATAACACGCAGCTCGATCAGACGGTCTGCAAACTCCCGGAAGATCGGAAGGTTCTCCGCAATAAAAATATTCAAAGAGTTACCAAACACCGACAACAGCAAAAGGAACAGGATTACCAGAAGGAACATGACCGTATAAAGGGTAGACCGAAGTCTCAGGACCACATAATTACGCGTCTCTGTACAGTGATAGACACAGTTTAACCCCGTCGTCATGGCCAGCACACCTTTCCCTGCAGACCAGAGAGCCACGATGATCGTGATGGGGATGACTCCCATCGACTGATTATAAACCTGGTTGACAATGGTCGCCATCATCGAATCTACAGAAGTTGGAAACACCTGCATCACCGCCGTCATCACATCCGCCTTCGTCACCGGAGTGTATCTCACCAGCGTCAGCAAAAGCAAAATGATCGGAATCATACACAGCATAAAGAAATATGCAGACTGTGCCGCATATGCACCTACGTGGTTATTTCCGATTTCTCTTGTGACAGTTATGATCTTCTGATAGATCTCCTTGACTCTCTTCATGGTACTCTCCCAAAATATCTGGTCTATATTTTACTCGATTTTTCCCGGTTTGTCTATTGAAAAACCTTCCTTAATCCGTTACTATATTATTTATAAATATCATTTTCTCACTAAGGAAGGTAAGACGAATGGAGCTTTTAAAGGAACGGATCTTAAAGGACGGTGTGGTAAAACCGGGCAATGTACTAAAAGTAGACAGCTTTTTAAACCATCAGATGGACATTGATCTGATCAATGAGATCGGAAAGGAGTTCCGCCGCCGGTTCCCCAGCGACAAGATCACAAAGATCCTGACCATCGAAGCCTCCGGGATCGGCATCGCCTGTATTGCAGCCCAGTATTTCAACGTACCAGTAGTATTTGCAAAAAAGGCACAGAGTATCAATATCGACGGAGAGGTCTACCACACAAGGGTAGAGTCCTTTACCCATAAGAAAGTATATGACGTAATCGTATCAAAAAAATTTCTCGGTCCTGAAGATCATGTGCTGGTTATTGACGATTTTCTTGCCAACGGCTGTGCGCTGATGGGACTTGTAAATCTGATCCGCGATGCAGGCGCCTCCATTGAGGGTGCAGGTATCGTCATTGAAAAGGGCTTTCAGCAGGGAGGAAAAATGATCCGCGAAAGCGGAATCCATCTGGAATCCCTAGCAATCATAGATTCCATGACGGACAACAGTCTGACATTTCGGTAAACACATCGGGGCCTTCAGGCCCCGATTTCTATTCCCTGATAAAAAAGCTGAAGGATTTCCTGATAATTTTTTCCCTTCTTTGCCATCTCATTGGCGCCGTTCTGGCTCATCCCGATTCCGTGACCATATCCGCCTCCGTGGATCACAAAGCTATCCCCATCCTTTTCAATCGTAAAAAAAGCACTTGGCAGAAGAGCCGAACTGGAAGCGGCTGTCCCGTCCTGCTTTACAATCTCGTATCCGCCGCCCCCGAAAGCGCTTCGGATCTTATTCTCTGTCTCTACCTCAGCGCTCCCCTTATCCCCCGTAAATGTCACCTGAAGGGCCACACCGCCAGGCCCGGTCTTTGTCACCTCCACACTCTGAAGTGTTCCCAGATCCTGTTTCAGATTCAATCCTGCCAGATTGGAGAGCGTCTGCACCGGGATCCTTGCCTCCCATCGATACCAGGGCAGATCCTTTTCATAGTCCCCCTCTTCATCCTTCACTTCTACCGACTGCAGATATTGATTCTGCTCATCCGGCGCCGTTCCCCAGGCCTCCAGGCTGGTGGTCTTTCCGCAGGATGTAGAATAGTAATAGGTTGTCACTACCTGTCCCTGATATCTTGCCACCTGTCCGGCTGTTTCCTCCACTGCCCTCACGGCAGACTCCTGGGAGGCGGAATTCCCATATACCTGATAGTCTGTGCTGTCATTGACATGGGCTTCATATTCCGGATACCCATATTCGGCCATCTGACGATAAGCATAGCTTCTGGCACATACTGCCTGGGCTTTCAGCGCTTCCAGTTCAAAAGACGCCGGCATTTCACTTGGCACCACACGACACAGATAGGTTTCCACCGGCAGCTCATTGATCACCACGATCCCCTCTGCCGTCGTCCGAAGTTCCAGCACACCTGCATAGGAAGGCTGTCCACATCCCCGTTCGATGCTGACAAGCGTCAGATCCCCTCCATCCTCTGCCTGCAGCCGGATCGCACCACCTGTAAACCTGGCATCATCCGGCTTTACTGTCAGCTGCTGTCCGGCTCCGCATTCCTCCTGTCCCTGACCGGACTCGATCAGGATCCCGGACTGCGACGTTACCGTCACCTCCGGATGTACGATATTCTGATACCCCGTACTCATGATCAGTACCCGGATATCCGGATTGTTAACTTCGATTGGTTCTTCCTTGCTTTCTTCATCCTCCCTGTCTATCCCGTCGTCTTCCCTCTCGTTCTGCCTGATCTCTTCCGCCCCGTCCCGATCCAGAAGTGCCGCCTGCAGTCCACAGATGATCAGAAGACAGACCGTGACCGCGGCCAGGTATCCTCCTATATTATGTATGAGTCTATACAATCTACCGGCTCCTTGTTCTTTTCCTTCGTTTATATGTATGAAAAAAGACAGCCGCATATGCGGCTGCCTTCATCTTTTGTATGCCCCCAAAATGCCGTTTCCCGTATTTTGACTCCTAGCCGCAGCCAGGTGGGTGTCCGCATCTGCTTTTCTGCCTTCCACTGCCACAATCGGAGGCCTGACATATTACAGAGATATAAGAGTCCCGTTTAAAGTTTTGTAGGTTCAAAATTACGGGAGGTATCGAACATTCCAGGTTACCACTGGAAATATTATAACCTATTTACTCAGATTTTACAACTGCCTGAAACAAGATTCTTATGGTAAACCATTCCTCCTCTTTCTCCGCCTGGATCTTTCCTCCCATCTGCTCGGTCAGTGCCCGGGCAATGGAAAGGCCAAGTCCTGTGGATTCCCGGCCGCTCTGCACCGTAAAAAAGCGCTGGAACAGCTTTCCTGCTTCCACTTCACTTAAGGAAGATGCATGATTTGAAAAAGAGACTTCTCCCGTTTCTTTCATCCGGATCACCAGGTCTCCGTCACTATATTTCACAACATTATGGATGACATTTCCAAAAATCCGCATCAGGGCCTCCCGGTCTGCCTCCACATAGATCTTCTCCTCCGTAAGCTCCGTCTTTACCTGAATGTTCCGTTCTGTCAAAGCGCCATACATGCCGGCAATACTGTCTTCCAGCACCTTTTTCAACAGAAGCTTCTCCTTGTGCCGGTACTGCTCCTCTGATACCACCACCGAATAAGAAAACAGCTCCTCTGTAAGCCTTTTCATCGCATCTGTCCGGTTTTCAATAATATCCAGATACTCCCGGACCTGTATGGGAACTTCTTCATTCTTTAAAAGCTGCAGGTAACCGCTGATTGCCGTCAAGGGAGTCCTGAGGTCATGGGAGATATTTGTCACGGCTGTTTTTACCTCCTGATCCCCCAGTTCATACCGGAGTCTCGCTTTTCTTAATGATTCCATCTGGCAGTCCAGTTCCGCGGCCAGTTCCCTCATCCTGTAATCTCCGCAGGAAATCTCCAGCCCTACATTCGTATCCTCAGAAAGCTTCTTTTTCAAATCTCTTTTCAAGGCGAAGGCCGCCCTGCGCATGGACCATATTTTTACGGACAAAAGAATAACTGCCGCTGCCAGTATCAGACAGCTTCCCCCAAGCCATATCACAGCCTCCGCCTCCTTTTCCTGTTTTGAATTCTCTGGCCTCTACTTCAGGTCTTTTTTATGAAATCCCAGAATTACTGCCACGCTGCATACGACAATGACGGCTCCCATATACAAAGCCAGCAGCTGCGGATGTTCCGAATGAAGCTGGGCAATGGTAAAGCTCTGTCCTGTCGGCAGAAAATCCATTCCGAACTGATACCATTTTCGCTCTGCACCAGACAGATAAGCAGGATTTTTAACCATCTCCACCACATAGGATCCATCCGTTCCCTGGACTGCTGACTGGATCATTTCCGGCTGGGAGAGCTTGCTTAAAAGATACACAGCCGCAAACAAAAGGAGAAATGTCCCTACCTGACAGAGGACTGCCGCAACCGCCTTGTTCTGGCACAGCATGGATACCAAAGTATAGATTGCAGTCTCCGATGCGATCAAAAGGATACCGAGAAGCGAATAGACTGCCATCCGCCCCAGATACTGTTCATATACGCCGAACATCGGGATCGCCAGCGCACTTACCGTCAGAGAATAGGCTGCCTGCATCATTACTCCTGCACATACGCAGGTCACATAATTGGAAAGATAGATCTGTGTCCGGGTACAGCCTGTGATCAGTTTGTTGCGGATCGTGCCGTCACTGTATTCACATCCCAGAAACAGGTTCGTAAAAGCGGCCAGGGCCACTCCGCTGAACAGATAATCATTCATGAAAATACGGGCATACTGGTCGGTTGTCTCATATCCTTCCAGCACCAGCTGGTACTGGCTGACACATCCCAGGATTCCATATACTGCACCAATGATCAGCACACCCCAGAACACCTTGTCTTTCCATAATCTTGCAAAATTTGCCCGAAGGAGCTTACGCATGGCTTTCACCTCCCATCAGGTTAATGTAGTAGCTTTCCAGACTTTCGTCCTTTTCTACCATGGAAGATACCCTGCATCCTTCCTGCTCCAACGCAAGGATCAGCTCTGTCACCTCAAAAGATCCAAAAACATCTACACTGTTTTCCGTCCCCACTTTGTACTCCAGCGCTCTTTGATCCAACACACGAACCAGCGCCTGTATGTCAGACACCTCCATGTGCATGCATTTGCGGCAGGACTGTTCCAGCTCCTTTGCACTGATCTCCCTCATCAGCCGGCCGCCGTCTATAAATCCATAATGAGTCGCAATCCTGGACAACTCATCCAGGATATGGCTGGAGATCAGGAAGGTAATCTTTCGCTCCCGGTTCAGCTTTAAGATCAACTCCCGGATCTCGATAATCCCCTGCGGATCCAGACCGTTGATAGGTTCATCCAGGACCAGGAAGTCCGGATTCCCTGCCAGCGCCACTGCAATGCCAAGTCTCTGCTTCATTCCCAGGGAAAAATGCCTTGCTTTTTTCTTACCTGTTTCCAAAAGCCCTACCAGATCCAGAAGCTCGCAAATCCCATCAAACGATGGCTTTCCCAATACCCGGTACTGCTCTTTCAAATTATCCTCTGCGGACAGATGACCGTAGATCGATGGGGTTTCCACCACGGCTCCCATTCTTCTGCGGACGCCCCTCAGATCATCCCTTTCACTATTTCTTCCATAGAGTGTATAACTTCCCTCTGTGGGCTTCTGCAACCCACAGATCAACCGGATCAGGGTCGTCTTTCCTGCTCCGTTCCGGCCCACAAACCCATAGATTGCACCCTTTTCCACATGCATGGACAATCCGCCAAGAGCCTGAAAATCCCGGTAACGCTTTGTGAGATTTTCTGTTGTTAATACATATTCCATATCTGCTGCCTCCTTTACGTCTCAAATAGTAACATACAGCCGTAAAGATACCGGTTAAGAAAACAGTAAAGAAACAGTAAAGATTTTATTCCTTACGAAGCTTAAATCCGATCCCCCAGACAGCCTCGATATAGTCTTTGCCGCCGTGTTCTTTTAACTTTTTCCGCAGATTAGAAACATGGATTTTCAGTGAGCTTTCTGTGCAGTCCGGAGTATCCATGCTGATGGCGTCCAGGATCCGGGACTTTGTCACCACCTGGTCCGGATTTTGCATCAGTTGTTTTAAAATGGCAAACTCGGTAGGCGTCAGATGGACATCCGCTCCTTCCACCGTAATCTCTCTGGTCTCAGGCTTCATCACCATCCCTCCAAAAGCGATCTCCTGCATGGTCTGCTCATTTCTCTGCGTCCGAAGCTGCACCCGGATCCTTGCCAGAAGCTCCCGGATCTCAAAGGGTTTTGTCACATAGTCCACTGCACCTTCGGTCAGAAGCTCCACTTTATCATCCACACTGGTCCTGGCACTGACCACGATCACCGGAATTCCTTTCAGGTGCCCCAGCACCTGCTCCCCTGCAAGTCCCGGCAGCATGAGATCTAAGAGCACCAGATCCGGTTTCTTTTGTTCAAATAAAAGCAGAGCCTCCGTGCCGGAATAGGCGCGAAGGACCTGATAGCCCTCCTGAGACAAAGCTTTTTCCAGCATGTCCCCGATATAAATGTCGTCATCGATTACCGCGATGGTGTCCATATGGCTTTTCTCCCTTCCACCTATTTTTTCCCTTTCTGAACGTCCTGATTCATTTTCAGAATCCGCCGGATCCCTTCTGCCGCTCCGTTTTTATCATTTCCCGGCAGGATATAGTCCGCTTTCCGGCGAAGCTCTGGCACCGCATTTCCCATAGCGAACTTTATCCCTGACGCATCAAACATGGTCAGATCATTTTCTCCGTCTCCGATACATGCAATCTCTTCTCTGGAAATATTTAAATGCTGTGCCAAAAAAGAAAGAGCCCTTCCTTTTGAGGTCCGTTTTGCAAATACTTCTACATAAATTGGCGTATACGCCGCAGATACATCCGGGAATTGAAGAAGCGCCTTTTTGATTTTTTTCTTTGCCCCTGGGGACAAAAAATAAAACTGCACTTCTTCTACATCATACGGACTTCTCTGAATGATCTTTTCCATATTTCTGACGCTTTTTAACTTTTCTGCATCCTTTCCAAATACCATCCGTCCACAAAAAGACAACATGCGTCCCTCTACATAGTACTCATGCCGGATATGGGCCGTGCTTCCGATCCTTCCTCCACCGCAGGCACTGATCAGCCGAAGCGCTTCTTCCTTCGGGATCAGGGTCTGCATCAGTTCCTTTCTGGCATGGCGGTCTGATACAGAGGCCCCATTAGAACTAATCACATAACGGTAAATATCCATTCTTTCTGCCAGCTTGTGAGGCAGACAGGAAAGACTGCGCCCTGTCGTCGGCACCACGATGATTCCAGCATCCGCCGCCATCCGAAGACTCTGCAGCGTCTCTTTTGTCATCTGGCTTTTTTTATTCAGACAGGTTGCGTCCATATCTACCGCCAGCAATCGGATTCCTGCTGTTTTCGCCATAGCTTTCCTCCTGCAAAATCACTTGTCTGTCCACCGGCCTATTCCGCAATATCCGCCAACTGATAACGGATTACTTTTCCCAGGTCCTCAAGGCTTACCTCTACCTGATATCCGATCTTTCCTGCACTGAACATGATCTTATCGAAGTTTTGGGCACTCTGGTCAATGGTTGTGACAAACTGCTTTTTCATTCCAATCGGAGAGCACCCTCCGTGCACATAGCCCGTCAGCGGCAGCAGCTCCTTAGATTTGATCATCTCGATGCTCTTTTCTCCGACACACTGTGCCGCCTTTTTCAGATTCAATTCCCTGCTGACCGGAACCACAAATACATAATGCTCCTTTGATTTTCCCACTGTCACCAGTGTCTTAAAGGCCCGGTTGGTATCCTCGCCAAGCGCTGCCGCCACCTCCAGTCCACTGACTGCACCAGTCTCCAGATAATTATGGCTAAGATAAGGAATCTTCTTCTGATCCAGGATCCTCATCACATTTGTCTTTTCTTCCTTTTTACCCATACTGTCCTCCTCCATCCGAACTCGCCTTTTCCTTAAGCTAATTACTTTTCGTCCGGTTCAACTCAATCAACACTCACTAACACTACACCGTAGATTATACCCCCAATCATCCAATCATGCCATACTAAACTAATCTTTCCACAAATTGTGAATAAACACCGTGGATAATTTGTGGAAAAAAGTGATTGGGGACGGGGGATTTTGGAAAATCCCCCGTCCCCAATCACTTATTTTGCGGCTCTGTGATATACCACATACGCGATCAGTGCTGTTACAAGTTCTGCGATCCAGAATGCATTCCATACTCCCAAAGGGCCGAAACTCCTGCTTAGCAGGAAGGCCGCCGGGATAATAATGATCACATAACGGAACAAGGAGATCACCAGCGACGGCACTCCTTTTCCCAGTCCTTCCAGGGCACCGGAAGACGTAACGGAAACGGCTGACACGATAAATCCAGCACTGATGATCCGAAGTGCAGTCTCTCCGGCCTGAATGGTCTCCTGATTCTGGGTAAACATTCCGATCAGCTGTCCCGGTACTGCAAGACAGATTGCCGTTCCAAATACCATGATCAGGCCGCTCATCACCAGAACGATCCGGTAGATCTTTTTTACTCTCTGATGCTCTCCGGCTCCATAGTTAAACCCGATCAAAGGGCGCATTCCCTGCACAAATCCATTGGCCGGCAGATACAGGAAAGTCTGCAGTTTATAGTAAATGCCAAGCACCAGAATATAGACTTCTGAAAATGCTGCCAGAATCGCATTTAACGCAGAAATCAGAAGGGATGGCAGAGCCAGATTTAAAGTGGCCGGGATTCCGATCGAGTATAATCTTGCAGCCATCTTCCGATCCAGTTTTCTGTACTCACGGCTGAACTTCACCCGGATCGGCCGCCGGATATAAATGATAAGATAAATAACCAAAGACAGCACCTGTCCCAGACCAGTCGCAAGGGCAGCCCCTTCGATCCCCATCCTGGGGAAAGGTCCCAGACCAAAGATCAGGACCGGGTCTAAAATGATATTGGCGATACAGCCGCACATCAGGCTGAACATCGTCACCTTCATGGCGCCCACGGCCTGGAATATTTTCTCAAAGGCGACTCCCAGAACAATCGCAAAGGTAAATAAAAATACAATGACTGAATAACGGATTCCCAGATCAATCACTTCTTCTGAGGAAGTAAACATCCTGAGAAATCCCGGCATCACCGCAATTCCGGCAGCCGTCAGCACAACTGCGTGTATCAGGGCGAGTATCATCCCCTGAGTTGCCGCCATATCGGCTTTTTTTCATCTCCAGCTCCCAGATGAATGGCAATCACTGCATTGATGCCGATTCCAAAACCAATCCCAATGGCATTCACAAAGTTCTGGACCGGGTAGACTAAAGAGAGGGCTGTCATCGCATCCTCACTGATCTTTGCCACAAAGAAACTATCCACAATATTATAAAGGGAATTGACCATCATCGACAGCACCATCGGCAGCGACATAGACAGGATCAATGGCAGTACTGGTCTTTCTTTCATAAAATTTTCGTTCATATTTCCTCCTGTTCGCTTTCTCCGAATCCCAAAAAAAGCCACACAGTTATCAGAAATCTTGATAGCTGTGTGGCGAAAAGACGATCAGATCCGGAAAAATCCACGACAAATTTTCCAGAAAATATCATACTTCTTTCCTATAATATTGTCAAGACAGAGGGACGGAGTTTTACACTTTTAATATAACTTTTACCGTCTCTTTCATTTTCTCTGCATCACATTCGGTCGTATGAAGGATCCTGGCGTCTAAGATATCCAGGACTGCCTTTGGTATCTCCCGGTTTGAAAGCTTTGACAGATCCTGCATCAGATCCAGCTCCTCTTTCTGACTGTAGGCAGGATCAATCGCCGTCAGAACGCTCTTTACAAACTTATACGGACTGGCAGTGGATGCAACAATACATTTTTTCTGGTCGCCGGTCCTCTCCTGATACTCTCTGCAGACTTCTGCTGCAACCGCCGTATGCGTATCCATTACATAGCCGGTTCTTTCATACACTTTGCGGATCGTTTCTGAAGTCTCCTTCTCATCTGCAAATCCGGCGTCAAAATCTGTAAGTTTCTTCTTCATTTCTTCTGTGATCGTATAGGTTCCGTCCGAAGAAAGCGCATCCATCAGCTCTTTCGTTTTTTGGGAATCTTCCCCTGCGATCAGATAAATCAGCCGTTCCAGATTGCTGGAAACCAGGATATCCATAGACGGCGATGATGTCAGGATAAACTTCCGGTTTTTGTCATAGGTACCGGTCCGGAAGAAGTCATAAAGCACCTTATTTTCATTGGAAGCACAGATCAGCTTATTAAAGGGTACACCCATCTGTTTTGCATAATATGCCGCCAGGATATTTCCAAAATTCCCGGTCGGAACGACCACGTTGATCTGCTCTCCTTCTTTGATTTCTTCATTTTCCAGCAGTTTTGCATATGCATACACATAGTAAACCACCTGAGGTACCAGTCTTCCGATATTAATCGAATTTGCAGAAGAAAACTGATATCCCTTGTCCGCCAGTTCCTTTGCCAGCTTTTGATCGCCAAACATTTCCTTTACGCCGCTCTGAGCCTGGTCAAAATTACCATGGATCGCAACTACGTCCACATTTTCGCCTTTTTGCGTCACCATCTGCAATTCCTGAACCCTGCTGACTCCATTCTTTGGATAAAAGACGATGATCCTCGTTCCTTCCACATCTGCGAAGCCCGCCATCGCTGCCTTACCTGTATCTCCCGATGTAGCCGCCAGGATCACGATCTCTTTTTCCACATGATTTTTCCGGGCTGATGTAGTCATAAGGTGAGGCAGGATGGACAACGCCATATCCTTAAAGGCAATCGTAGCACCATGAAACAGTTCCAGATAATATATACCATCCACCTTTGCAAGAGGTGCAATCTCCTCTGTATCGAATTTGGAATCATAGGCGCTGGCAATACACTGCCGAAGCTCTTCCTCCGTAAAATCCGTAAGGAACTGCTTCATCACGGTATACGCTGTCTCCTGGTAGCTCATTTTCTTCAGTTCATCTAACGAAACATCCAGCTTCGGAATGGCGTTAGGGACAAACAGACCACCGTCAGGCGCAAGGCCTGTCAGGATGGCTTCAGAAGCAGTTACCTTCAGATCAGAATTTCTCGTACTTTTATAATATAGATTCATCTTCTTCTACCCTTCTATTTTGCTTTTTCGAAAAATAATAAACAAGATCGCGCTGACTGCCATCAGAACCGGATAGTACAGATATGGCAGGATCTCAAAAGGAGTAAGTCCCGTCAGGCTTGCCGCCGATAACAACTGAGCTCCATAGGGAATCAGTCCCTGCCCCACAGACGTAAAAATATCCAGAAGGGATGCAGACCGTCTGGGCGTCACTTCAAATTCATCGCTGATTTCTTTTGCAATGGGTCCTGCCATGACAATCGCTACCGTATTATTTGCCGTACAAAGATCTACCAGAAGCGCCAGGCCGGCAATTCCTGCCTCAGCTCCCCTTTTGCCACGGATACTTTTACGGATCAGCCCCAGAATGAACTGGATTCCGCCATATTCTCTGACCAGAGAGACAATACATGCCACCACAATCGAGATGACTGTGATATCATACATACCTGTCACGCCCTCCCCGACAGCTGAGAACATTTCTCCCGGAGCAAGACTTCCTGTTGCCACACCGATCACCAGTGAAGCAGCTGTCCCGGTGACCAGTACGACAAATACATTGATCCCGATCAGGGCCCCGACCAGTACCAGAAGATAAGGAAGTACCTGAAGGATCTCATAATCCAGCGCCTCTGTCATCGCATAGCTTCCGTTTCTGGTAACAATCCAGAATAAGACAATGGTGACCAGAGCCGCCGGCAGCACGATCTTAAAATTCTCCCGGAACTTGTCCTTCATTTCACACCCCTGGGTCTTTACCGCCGCAATCGTGGTATCCGAAATCATAGACAGATTGTCTCCAAACATGGCTCCGCACACCACTGCTCCGATACAGACAGCCATGGCAAACCCCGTCTTTTCACTGATTCCGGCTGCGATAGGAGCCAGGGCCGCAATGGTTCCCATGGAAGTCCCCATGGAAACCGAAATAAAGCAGCCAATCACAAATAACCCTACCACAGCAATATGTGCAGGGATGACTGACAGCCCTAAGTTCACCGTACTCTCCACGCCTCCTGCCGCTGTCACGGCTCCGGAAAACGCCCCGGCACTAAGGAAGATCAGGCACATGGTAATAATGTTTTCATCTCCCACTCCCTGAGAAATAATCCGGATCTTCTCCTGAAATCCCAGATCCCGGTGCTGTACAAATGCCGCCAGCAGAGCGATCAGAAATGCGACGATGGCCGGCATCGCATAAAAATCTCCGGTAACAATACCTGATCCCAGAAAAATCACCAGAAAAATCCCGATTGGCAGCAGCGCCGCCGCATTCCCTTTTCCATCCCTCATAAAGTATGTCCTCTCTTATTTCTTATTTTTACTGTTTGTATAATTCACCAGCCCGCCTGCTGCGATCAGCTTCTGCATAAACTCTGGAAATGCCTGGCCCTGGAATTCTGTTCCTTTCGTGCGGTCATAGATCTTTCCGCTGTCAAAGTCCACTTCCACCTCATCTCCGGCTTCGATGGCCTTTGCCGCCTCCGGACATTCAATGATCGGAAGTCCGATATTGATGGCATTCCGGTAAAAAATCCGCGCGAAGGTCTCCGCGATAATACAACTGATCCCTGCAGTTTTCAGACAAAGAGGCGCGTGCTCTCTGGAGGATCCGCATCCAAAGTTTTTGTTCGCCACGATAATATCCCCTGGCTGTACTTTTTTTACAAAATCCGGATCAATATCCACCATCGCATGGCTTGCCAGTTCCTGCGGATCAAAGGAATTCAGATACCTGGCCGGAATGATCACGTCTGTGTCTACATTGTCTCCATATTTAAATACATGTCCTGCTGCCTTCATTAGTTTTCACCTACTTTCTCCGGATTTGCAATACATCCTGCGATCGCACTTGCTGCTGCTACTTCCGGCGATGCAAGATAAATCAAGGAATCTACATGTCCCATTCTTCCTACAAAATTACGGTTTGTTGTAGATACACACTTCTCTCCTGCTGCCATAACGCCCATATGTCCGCCCATACACGGTCCACAGCTTGGTGTGTTCACGGCACAGCCCGCATCTACGAAAATATCAAGAAGTCCTTCTTTGATACACTGTTTGTAGATTTTCTGTGTTGCCGGAATTACCATTACACGCACATCTTCATGTACTTTATGTCCTTTTAAAATAGCTGCTGCCTTACGCATGTCTTCCATACGTCCATTTGTACAGGATCCGATTACAACCTGATCGATCTTGATCGGTTCCATTGCTTCAATCTCATCGATTGTCTTAGCATTACCCGGAAGGTGTGGGAATGCAACGGTCGGACGTACTTCGGAAAGATTGATCTCAATCACTTCGTCATACTCTGCATCCTCATCCGCTTCATAGACCTGATATGCTTTCTTCGTATGCTCATTAAGATAAGCTTTTGTCTGATCATCTACCGGGAAGATTCCGTTCTTTGCGCCTGCTTCAATCGCCATATTCGCCATTGTAAAACGGTCATCCATGGAAAGAGCTGCAATTCCTTCACCTGTGAATTCCATAGATTTGTAAAGTGCTCCGTCCACACCGATTTTACCAATGATATGAATAATAATATCTTTACCGCTCACATAAGGTCCCGGCTGTCCTTTCAGGACAAATTTTAATGCACTTGGCACTTTGAACCAGAGTTCTCCGGTTGCCATACCTGTTGCAATATCCGTTGTTCCGACACCGGTAGAAAATGCCCCCAGTGCTCCATATGTACAGGTATGTGAATCTGCACCGATAATACATTCACCTGCTGCTACAACACCTGCTTCCGGAAGAATCGCATGCTCTACACCGGATTTTCCCTGTTCAAAATACCAGGAAAGTCCTTGATCTTTTGCAAATTCGCGGATTGATTTTGAATTCTCTGCGGATTTAATATCTTTATTCGGCGTAAAATGATCCGGTACAAGTACTACCTTATCTTTGTCAAATACCTTCTCTGCCATCTGTCTGAAAATCGGCAGTGCCATTGGCCCGGTAATATCATTTGCCATAACTACGTCTAACTTTGCTTCTATCAACTGTCCTGCCACAACATGATCAAGACCTGCATGGGCAGCTAATATTTTCTGCGTCATTGTCATTCCCATTACGACAACCTCCTATTCTTCTACTTAGTCTTACGAGCTATTCTACCACAGGTAAATATTACAGTGCAAGAAAGAATACATAAGACCGTAAGAAGTATCAAATCTTGTTCGTCTCCGGTTTTTACAATCTCTTTCTTCTTCACTAACGGTTTTTCTGCCTTTTTCTCTACTTTCACAATCTCAGGTTTCTTCTTTTCTGCCGGTTTTTCCGGTTTCTCCGGTTTTTCTGGTTTCTCTGGTTTTTCCGATTCTTCCACAGTCACGATTTCCGTATCATCCACATCTTCCGCATTATCGGCACGGACGATTACTTCATTTTCAATCTCTTTTCCGATCAGTTTCTCATCCAGAATTTCCACCTGATAAGTCACTGTGTATTTGTCACCGGAATGAATACTTTCCAGAAAATGTTTTGTTTCAATTGTATATGTGTTCTCTTTTACGGAAATAACCGCGTCAGATACAACGCTTTGATCTTTGTCATACAGAATAATAGAATCCGGAAGAAGTCTCACTCCTTCCGTTAGAATCCGGTCTGTGATCGTAACGCCTGAGGCAACCGCCTTCTCAATCTGCTGCGTCACATCAACCGTATATGTAATCCTGTCACCAACTTTATATTTTTTATCTTCCCGGTCAGCGCTCTTTTCCACTTTAAGTTCCGGCTTTTCAATCCATTGCACCGCAAGACTGGTTGGAATATTATCCGCACTTACCAGTTCCCCGACTCCCAGGTGCTGTCCGCCTGCTCCGGTATTAATCACCAGACTTCTCCAATTCTGTCTGTTTTTCCCATAAATGTTGCCTGTTTTCCACGTCTGGGCATTCCATTTTCCCACCGGACACTTCAAATAAAAACGATCGCCGCCGTAAACCGTCACATTTCCTGTCTTTTTTGTCCCTTTTGTTTCATTTACCAGTATTACATCCGCAGGCAGTTTCAGGACAATTGAATTATCTTCATCGCCCTTGCAGGTAATAGTTTTTGTCTTTTGCACTTTTTCATTTTTATCATAAACAGCCGTCAATGTCTTCTCTGAAAAAGCAATATCCGGCTCCGGTATTTTCGGAAATGTCTTAATCTTCGCCGTACAGCTTTTCACTTTCTGCTTCATTGTGTCACTTAATCCCAGAAATGCATCATTTGAATCTTTGCATTCGTCATATACATAGGACAGAATACAATGCGACAGACTGTAAGCTTTTTTCTTCTCCTGCCAGTTTTCGCCAAATACAGGTTTCAAATACTTCTGATACCCCGGATTGCCATACGCATAATACAGTGTTTTACTTAAAAGCGTGTCATTCGTCAATTGTTTTGACATATAGGTTCCGTCATGCGGAGAACTTCGTTTTGGTTCCAGACAATATCCAAGGGTTCCGTCAATATAATAGTAAAACGTTGAATACCCTTCATAAAATACTTCTTCGCCTCTTCTCAGCGACACATCTTTCGCCTCACTTTTTACTGCCGGCACGCAACAGAAAACCAGACAAAGCACCGCCAGAAACCGCACAAAAGGACTCCATGGGAAATTTCTTTTTTTCATAAGCACTACTCCTTCTTCAATTGTAAAATTAAATTGCTAAAACCAGTTACTGTAACTGCCCTCCTTTCCTTTTATGATTTCTCGTTTTGTGAAATTCGGGAAGATCATTTCCCTGTCGGGGGATTCCCCGTACGAATATTGATTATAAAGAATCATCAGAACTTCTTAAGACGAGTGTATTAATCATATAGACGTTTTACACATTTGTCAATACTTTTCAGATTGATATATTCTCTAAAAAATGATATTA
>OGRN01000079.1_pt1 | contig 86921 bp, 79 predicted proteins | sample 1553401 | NCBI WGS metagenome assembly OGRN01 (sample SAMEA2580096, study PRJEB22360) | human gut metagenome | biome: human gut; feature: human-associated habitat; material: faeces | place: Denmark | collected 2008/2010 | reverse complement strand
GCTCTTATTCTCTGCAAAAAAGTGCTGCCGCACTAATTATTTAGTGCGACAGCCCCTTTCCTGTCCGTTCTATCTTATCTAACAGCCTTCTCCTTAAGCATCTTCCGCCGGATCTTCCAGTCCGGCAGACAGCGCTCCACATACGCCCAGAATCTTTGATTATGGCCAGCCTCCAGAAGGTGACACAATTCATGGACCACCACATACTCCAGACATTCCGGCGGATACCAGACCAGGCGTGTGTTGATCCGGATCTTTCCGGTATCAATGGTACAGCTTCCCCAGCGAGTCTTCATTTTCCGCAGGGTCCAGCCATTTGCATGAACTCCCAGTACAGGTTCCCATTTCTTCGCATAGTCAAGAATCTGCTTCTCCAGTTCCTTTTTCTGCTCTTTGGAGATATCCTCCTGGATATCTGCCTCCTTTTCGGCGTAAATACGCCGGATTTTTTCCTGATTCCTGAGGATCCACTCCTCCTTGCTCTCGATAAATCTACGAATATGAGCAATATTTACATATCCCGGCGCTGTCACCAGGACCTGGCCATCCGGTGGTTTTATGTACAGATTTACATTTTTCACCTTTCGATACTCGACGGTTACCCTGATTCCTTGTACACAAATCTTCTCTTTCTTCACAACCTGTACTTCACCTATTCCTCTCCGGTCCCAGACAGCTCTGCCATCTTATCATAAGTAAAATGATTAAATACCGCGATCGCTCTTCCTACGCCAATGACTGCAAACACTGTTCCTATCCCGACACCGGCCAGACGTCCGATCGCCAGAAGTCCCACCAGTGTACTGATCGTAATATTTACAAGATCAAAACAATTCTTGGTAAATCCCACATTTTTATGGATACAATCCGCAATCGCCTGTACGACCCCATCTCCCGGATTGGGAACGATCCGCATATTTAAAGACATGGCCGCTCCGACGCCTGTCAGAATAATCGCGACGATCAGTACCACAAGCCTCAACGTGTATGCTCCAGGAGTCGTCTCTCCCGATGCAATCTGTGGGATCAAATCTGAAAACACATTCAAAAATCTGGTAAAAACAAGACTCAATGGAAGCTGCAGCACATCCATCAAAAGAATCAGCCACCTGTCCTTCCGCCCTGCGTGTTCCAGAACCCCATCTTCCATTTTTTCATATTTCCCGACACGGATCATGTGCAGTACAATCTCTATCGCCACAAAGATTCCATACATAACAAAAGTCGTATTCCCGAAATTTTGCCCGGATACGACAGATACACAGTAAGAAACCGATATGATCGCCGAGACTCCCAGCCCTGCCTTCGTGTTTAAAGTCAGTCCCAACGCGAGGATCAACAGACCGACCGCATAAAAAAAGATGCGGAATCCCATCTGTTTTTTACTTTCTTTTGGCATTCCTTTTATCAAGCTTTTCCCTTCTTTCTAGTCACACATGCACGCATAACATATGCATTGTACCACATTTTCCGGGAAAACATAATATCTCTTTTCACGGCTGCAGCCGCAGAACCGGTCAGATCCTGCGGCTGCAGCTTATTTTATTATAAAGGAAAGGGGGAACTACAGATAGTTCTGCATCTCTGCAAGCATTTGTTCTGTTGAGGGGGACGGCGCGGAATAGATCTGAAGAGAGAGCCTTTCTGCCTGGCTGATCGCAATGGTTCCAAGCAAAGATTTAGCATCAACGATACGGTTCCCGCTCACCAGATCCATCTGAAACGGATATTGATTTACAATTTTCACAAATTTCACTGCGTCTTCTTTCTGCTGAAAATTAACAGGGACTTTAATCATTTATCTTCTCTCCTTTCTAACATATATTTTATTAAATCTATACGTCAAATGTTAGAACCGAGATTGCAAAAAACACGTCAATTTTTGTAATATCGATAAAAAAAATATTAAAATTCTGTCTTTTCTGGCAAAAAAAGGGACGAAATCTGCAAAATGTGCTATAGTGGAATCAGAACCCACCGCTATGAATCAAGAGGGATGTGAAACATTTGGATAAGGATTTATTAGAATATTTAGAAAAAGTAAATGCACAGGAGCAAGAAATTCTCAGGCATGAGAAGCCTGTGCTTTCTTATTTTGTCAAGGGAAAGAACAGTACTGTTTTTGATTCTGACATTGTCATGTCGCCGATGACCATGATCGATATCTTAAAACAGCCAAGATTTGTACCCCTGCCGGATCACACACATAACTATCTGGAACTGATCTACATGTGCAGCGGCTCTACCACACATGTTATCAACGCCAGTTCAGAACTGACCCTGAAGGCAGACGAGCTTCTCTTTCTTCCACAGGGGACTTCCCATTCCGTCAGTGCAGCCGGATATCACGATATCGCCGTCAGTTTTGCCATTCTTCCCGCCTTTCTGCAGTATCCTCTGAGCATGCTCCGTGAGGACACTCTGCTGCGCAGATTTATCTCTCAGGTCTCCAGAAACGACTCGACGGAATGCGAATTTCTTCATTTTCATCTCCAGGACATGCCCGAGGCCAAAAATTTACTGGAAAACATGACCCGGATCCTTCTGAAACGGCGAAGAAACAGCCGTCAGATCCTTCAGGCTACCATGGGAGTCCTTCTTCTTGACCTCTCTGGCAGAAGTTATACAGTCACTGTCGGTTCCCCTTCCAACTATGAAGAAACAATCGTGCTGGACGCGCTGAACTATATCGAGACAGAATATAAAACGGCCAGCCTTGCAGATTTTTGCAAAAAAGAAGGCAAGCCGGATTATTACATCAGCCGTCTGATGAAACGATATTTTCCTTATACATTTACACAGTATCTGCAAAAACGCCGTCTGCTGCAGGCCGCTTATCTCCTGACCGAGACAAAGGACCCCATCGAGGCGATCATCCTTGACGTCGGATATGAAAATTCCAGCCATTTTCACCGGTTATTCAAGTCAACTTACGGAATGACTCCCGGCGAATACCGCAGACGCTTTTCCATGACAGAGTGGCCGATGTTTAACTCATAGCCCCAAAGATTTTAAATACGTTTAAACTATAAATAACATATTTTACATCAAGAATTAATATGCCTCCTTTATACTTTTCTGGCATAAAGAAAAGTATTAACTAAAGGAGGATCACCCCAATGGTACGAAAAAGAATGATAGTATTACTTAAAAAAGGCGCTTGTATCGGTCTTGCTTCAGTTATTTTATCTGCTGCGGCCATACCTTCAGCGTCTTTATCTGTTCATGCAGAAGAGCTGAACTCTTCTGTAGCTGCAGAAGAGCCGGCATCTGACGAAGGGGCTTCAGAACAGACAGCTGAACCCGACAGCTCCGCGCCGGCCAGCCAGGACACAGCTGAAACATCTCAAAGCTCTTCCGATTCCGCAAGCATTTCTACAAAATCAGGAGAGATTTATCCAACACAGATTTCTTTATTACAGAAGAACCTGCAGCTTACCACCGGTGACAAAGAAGTCCTGAAGGTCAACGGATATTCAGGAAATGCGACAAACAAAGAAGTTACCTGGAGCAGCAGCGATCCTACTGTCGCTTCCGTCGATCCCAAGACCGGAGAAGTGACTGCAGTCAGTGAAGGAACTGCCGTTATCACCGCAACCTGCGTAAGTAAAAATGAAGGCCAGGAAGCACCTGCAAGCGACTCCTGTACGGTAAAGGTAATCGGGCTATCTGACCTGTACAAATATACCACTTCCGGGAACAGCGTTACCATTACAGACTATCTTGGCGAAGGCGGCGATATCGTAATTCCGTCCACGATCGAAGGGAAACCGGTTACGGCACTCGGGCCGATGAGTTTCTGGATGGATGACAACATCACAAGCGTAGTCATTCCCGAAGGTGTGACAAGCATCGGCAAACAGACTTTTAACGGCGACGACAATCTTTCCTCAATTACCCTGCCTTCTACATTAACGACAATCGGCCAGCGTGCATTCTGGGGAACTGCGATTACGGAAATTGCGATCCCGGAAGGCGTTACTTCTCTTGGAAACGAAGCATTTAGCAACTGTACCCAGTTGTCCAAGGCAACCCTTCCTTCTACACTGGTTTCTGTCGGGGCAAATGCATTTTCCAGATGTACTGCGTTGAAAGAGATCTCACTGCCAGATCATATCACCTATGTAGGCACAAATGCTTTCGGAACCATCGAAACCATCAACACCAACGCCGGGACAACAACTACAGCCACCTTGGACAAGGCCGGCATTGACTATACAGCAGTTGTATATCCAACAGCGATCACGTTAAACGAGTCGGAGTTAGAGTTGACACAAGGTGAGACAGACTCTCTGAGAGTCAACAGCTACTCTGCAAATGCGACGAACAGAGACGTGACCTGGAGCAGCGACAATGAAAGTGTTGCTACCGTTGCGGCCGACGGTACTGTTACGGCAGTCGGCGAAGGAACCGCTGTTATCACCGCAACCTGCGTAGGGAAAAACGAGGGCCAGGAAGCACCTGCAAGCGCTCAGTGTACTGTCACTGTAATCGGTGTAGAAGGCGACTATGAATATTCTACCACTGAGGCCGGAGTGATCATCGAGGGCTATACCGGAACCGGCAAAGAGATCGTAATCCCTCCATCAATTGCCGGAAAACCTGTTGTAGAGCTTGGGGCAATGAGCTTCTGGATGAATGACAATATTACAAGCGTGGTCATTCCCGAAGGTGTGACTGCTATCCGTCATGAAGCATTCAACGGTGATAACAACCTTGCAAAGGTTACTCTTCCTTCTACTTTGAAGACCATCGAACGTCGTGCATTCTGGGGAACTGCGATTACAAAAATCACCATTCCAGAAGGTGTCACTTCTCTCGGGAACGAAGCATTTAATGATTGTGACAAACTCAAAACGGTATCCCTTCCGTCAACTTTGACTTCCGTAGGCGCAAACGTCTTCGCAAGCTGCGACTCATTAACAGAGCTGACTCTGCCGGATAATATTTCCTATATAGGTACAAATGCTTTCAAATCCGTCGGTAATCTTTGGGCAAAGAATGGCAGCACTACCGCCGCAGCCCTTGACAAAGCCGGCATCAAATATTCTTCGATCGTGACGATTACCGTCACCACCGAATTTTATAACAAAGACGGAAGCTTAAGCAATCAGAAGGGCGGTACCAGCACTTACACAAGAAAAGAAGGTACCAGCTGGAACGTCGGTACTGCAACATATATGAAAGGATGGGTTCTGGAATCCGAAACAGTCACCGGTATGGAAGATACGAATCCTAACCCATGGAAAGCAGAAGGTATCCTTGGTGACAGCGATGTAACGATCAAATACGTATGGCGCGAAGACAATCTCGGACCTGGCGGAAAGGGAGACAGTATCCCGGATCAGTATCAGATTGAAGTATCCTATGCCGTAGAAAACGGGACCTGGAATGACGGAACTTCTGATACCGTTGACCAGCTCCTGACACTGACCGATGAAAATGGGACTCCTACTGATAAGGGAACTGTAAAACCGGAAGTTCCGGAAGTCGGCAACAAACCGAATGAAGGTTATACTGCCGGAAGCTGGTCTCCTGAGCTGAAAGAAGCTTTAACGGCCGCCGACAACGGAACCCAGTTTGTATACTCCTACGCAGAATCCGAACCCGAAAATCCGGATCCTGAAAACCCGGGCTCCACTGATACCGGCGCCACGACACCAGGTGCTACAACACCAGGCGCGAACTCAAATAAAGGAAATGCACCTGCAGCCGCTTCTACAAATCCTGCAAAGACAGTTTCCAAAAAAAGTGGCAATGTAAAAACCGGCGATACCGCTGATCTGGCCCTTGCGGCAGGACTTCTGGTATTATCTGGCAGTGCAGCTGCCGGTATAGAACTGAAGCGCAGAAGAAGAGAAGACTAGAAGATATTTAAAAACGGCATCCCAAAAGTCTGAAATGGCTTTTGGGATGCCGTTTTTTATCTTTAATATTTTCTCTTTACTCTCCGGGTCCGCCATGGCTTTTCACATGCATCGTAATATTGCAGTCCGCCACTTTATCGCCGTTGACATCCAGCTCATAACCCAGATTGACATCAATCTGATGCTCCGTCTCTTTCAGATCCATATACCGGGTGTGGACACCTACCAGAAGTTCTCCATAGGGCGTCTCATACTGTGTCATATGGATCTTGTCTTTTTCAAACGTCATATGTGTATTTGCAATTCCGGACTTCATGATCTCTACCATCTGGCTGTCCGTAATCCGGATCTTGCTCTTGATCGTACCCGGCACGCCTTCTACTACTTCATCATACACAATATAATGCTTGCCGTTCTTAAAGTAATAACTTGCCGGAGTGATCACCTCGATCGGGCCGTTTTCCTCTTCCGTCCCAGGCTCATCAGGGATCCCTGTCATATCATAATGAAGCCCGCTTATACTGAGCAATACATCTTTCGTCATAATATCACCTAATAATCTTCTATATTGATCTGTCTGGTTGCCGCCACATCATAAGGCAGGATCGACCCGGCAAATTCTGTAAACTTCTCTGCCGCATCGCTGACATAAAACTGATATTCTCCCGGCTCTCCGGATTCATTCAGCATGTCCCTTCCCTGCAGGATCTCCTTGAGATCCATAGCTGTCTCATAGGCCGGATTGACAATGTGGACTTTTTCGCCGAAATACGAGATAATTCTGGACCGCAGCAATGGATAATGAGTGCATCCCAGGATCATTGTATCGATATCTGTAGCCTTCATCCCAGACAGATAGATATCAATCACTTCTTCTGTAATATGATGCTTGGCAAAGCCTTCCTCCACTAATGGGACGAATAAAGGACAGGCCTTTCCAATCACTTTTGCCTCTGGCATAAGCTCTTTGATCACCTTGGTATAGGTCTCGCTTCGGATGGTGGCTTCCGTCCCGGCCACTCCGATACAGCCATTTCTGGTCTCCCGGACAGCAGCTCTTGCTCCTGGCACGATCACGCCAATGATAGGGATGTCCACCTCCTTCTGAACCGTTTCCAACGCCAGCGCACTGGCCGTATTACAGGCGATCACGATCGCCTTCACGTCCTTTGTCCGCAGAAATCTGATAATCTGTCTGGAAAACCGGATGATATTATTTTTTGACTTGCTTCCGTAAGGAACCCTGGCCGTATCTCCAAAATATACTACATTCTCCTCCGGGAGCTGGCGCATGATCTCTCTTGCCACCGTAAGTCCGCCCACACCAGAATCAAACACGCCTACCGGTGCGGTTTTTCTATCTTCGTTCGCCACGATTTTGTCTCCTTTATCTCTTTATCCGTATTACAACACATTGTAAACGGTCACAGGCAGAAATTCAAGAGCAATTCAAAAGACGGACCAGATGTCCGGCTTTTTCGCCCTTACATCCGTCCGCCTTTGTCTGCCTTTTATAAACACCTTATAATGCCAGAGCCTTTGCCACGTCGTACTGATACTGAGGGATTCCCTTCTTCATACCAAGCGCTTCGTCAATGTCAAAGTCCACATACTGTCCATGTTTGTAGCCGACTACCCGGTTGGTCTTTCCTGCCACCAGAAGATCGACTGCCATGGCTCCCATGATGGACGCATAGACACGATCCTTACAGGTCGGGCTTCCGCCGCGCTGCATGTGTCCGATGATGGTTGCTCTTGTCTCCATGCCTGTGGCTTCTTCAATCCTCTTCGCCATATTCAGAGAATCGCCGATTCCCTCTGCATTAATGATGATATAATTCTTCTTGCCGCGCTTTCTGCACTCCTGGATATCAGCAACAATTGCTGCCTCATCATAATCGTGCTCCTCCGGCATCAGGATACGCTCTGCACCGTTGGCAATACCACACCACAGCGCCAGATATCCTGCATCTCTTCCCATAACCTCGATAATGGAACATCTCTCATGGGAAGTCGATGTATCGCGGACTTTGTCGATCGCTTCCATCGCAGTATTTACTGCTGTATCAAATCCGATGGTGTACTCTGTACAGGCAATATCCAGGTCGATCGTTCCGGGAATTCCTACTGTATTCACACCCAGGTTCGCCAGCTTCTGCGCGCCGGCAAAGGAACCGTCTCCTCCGATGACCACAAGGCCGTCAATTCCATATTTCTTACAGATCGCTGCTGCTTTCTGCTGTCCTTCTTCTGTACGCATCTCTTCACAACGCGCTGTCTGAAGGATGGTTCCTCCACGCTGGATCGTATCGGATACGTCTCTTGCAGAAAGATCGATGATCTCTTCATTTAACAATCCCTGGTAGCCTTTTCGAATACCTCTGACTTTTAAGCCTTTTCCTAATCCGGTCCTGACAACTGCACGGATCGCTGCATTCATTCCAGGTGCATCTCCGCCGCTTGTCAAAACGCCAATTGTACGAATTATTTTGTCTGCCATGATTACTCCTCCATTGTATTCTTATTCATTCTTACTACCTCTTCCGAGCAACATTTTACCGTAATTAAAGACTGTTTTCAATGGGTTTTTCTATCAGTTTTACACAACTTTCCCCCAGATAATTCGTCAACCTGCTCAAGAGGACTTTATCTGCCGCCACGTTTCTCCCCGCCGGAAGCTTCTTGACCGCTTTTTCCTTTTTACAGTAGATTACTACGGTATCCTCGCCGTCAAAGTCTTCCAGAATCTTAAAAAGCTCCGGCTCTTTTTCCAGGTAAGAAGCCTTATCCGGATACTGAAGCCACAGTTCTCTTCTGGTCTGTTCGAACGGGATCACCCTCTCACAGATCAGCTTACTGGCCGCTTCGTCCTCCTCAGACACTCTTCCCCTGATAAACACCTTGTTTTCCTCATTCAGATACTGCTGGTTTTTCTCATAGTCCTTTGGAAATACAATGATCTCCACACTGCCGGCCAGATCTTCCAGTGTCAGGAATGCCATCACCTTATTATTCTTGGTATACTTGATCGTCTTTCCCGTGATCATTCCTCCCACGGTCTCTTTGGCGCCGTCATGGACCTTGGTCCGTCCGGTCTCTTCATCCAGCTGAAAATCCAGAGTCGTCCTGGTAATATTTTTTCTCCACTTTTCTTCATACTCTTCCATCGGATGCCCGCTTAAGTAGATGCCCAGCACCTCTTTTTCAAAAGCAAGCTTCGTCTCCTTCTCATACTCTCCCACATTGGGAAGCTGCACGTCAAACTCCGCCTTCTGATCATCCGACACGATGTCAAACAAAGACATCTGGCCTGTCATAGAATATTTTCTTTCCTGATTCACCTGGTCCAGCACCTGCAGATAGATGACCATAAACTGTTTTCTGGTTCCGCCCAGACTGTCGAAGGCTCCAGATTTGATAAAGCTTTCAATGGTCCGCTTATTGACCTCTTTCCCTGACAGCCTCTCAATGAAATCCTTCAGGTTTTTAAATTCTCCGCCGGCTTCCCGCTCCTCAATGATCGCCTGGATCACCGGGCGGCCGATACTCTTGATGGCAGCCAGTCCGTAACGGATCTTTCCATGATCCACCGAAAAATTCCCCACACCTTTATTGATATCAGGCGGCAGGATCTCAATTCCCATCTGGCGGCAGGTATAAATATATTCCGACACCTTACTGGAGTTGTCGATAACAGAAGTCATCAGGGCCGCCATAAACTCCACCGGATAATAATACTTCAGCCAGGCGGTCTGATAAGCCACCACTGCATAGGCTGCCGCATGGGATTTATTAAATGCATACTTGGCAAAATCAATCATCTCATCATAGATCTGGTTTGCCGTCTTTTCATCGATGCCGTTGGCAATACAGCCCGGCACGTTTTCTTCCGGATTGCCATAGACAAAGTTGTGCCGCTCTTTCTGCATGACATCGCCCTTTTTCTTGGACATGGCTCGCCGCAGAAGATCACTCCTTCCCAGGGTATATCCCGCCAGGTCGCGCACGATCTGCATCACCTGCTCCTGATAGACGATACAGCCGTAGGTCGGCGCCAGAATATGCTCAAGCTGTGGGCAGTCATAGGTAATCAGCTCCGGATGATTCTTTCCCTTGATATATTTGGGAATAAAATCCATCGGTCCCGGCCGGTAAAGGGAGATCCCGGCAATAATGTCCTCCAGGCTCTGGGGCTTTAACTCCTTCATGAAGCTCTTCATCCCCGCACTTTCCAGCTGGAATACCCCGTCCGTCTTTCCTGTGCCGATCGACGCCAGCACTTCTTTGTCATCATAGTCGATCTTCTCCACATCGATCTCTTTCCCGGAGCTCTTGCTCGCCAGCTTCTGGGCATCCTGGATCACGGTCAGGGTGCGCAGCCCCAGGAAATCCATTTTCAGAAGCCCCAGCTCTTCCAGAGTCGTCATGGTAAACTGAGTGGTTACCGAGCCGTCAGATCCCAGAGACAGTGGGACAAATTCATCGATAGCCTTCTGGCCGATAACCACGCCTGCCGCATGCATGGATGTATGTCTGGGAAGCCCTTCCAGACGCTTGGACATGTCGATCAGTTCCCGGACCTGCTCATCTTCCAGATACAGCTTTTTCAGCTCCGGATTCATGGTCAGCGCCCTGTCCAGAGTAATATTTAATTCTCCCGGGATCATTTTTGCAATACTGTCCACATAGCCGTACGGCAGATCCATGACTCTTCCTACATCCCGGATCACGCCTTTTGCCGCAAGCGTACCGAACGTAACAATCTGCACCACCCGGTCGGCCCCGTATTTTCTCACCACATAGTCGATGACCTCCTGCCTGCGTTCAAAGCAGAAGTCCACGTCTATATCCGGCATGGACACACGTTCCGGGTTCAGAAACCGTTCAAACAGCAGCTGATACTTGATAGGATCGATGCTGGTGATCCCAAGGCAGTAGGAGACGATACTCCCGGCTGCTGACCCACGTCCCGGCCCTACCATAATGCCTTCCGTCCTGGCATAATTAATAAAATCCCATACAATCAGGAAATAATCTACATAGCCCATGGACTTGATCGTAGACAACTCATATTCTAACCGTTCCTTCAGGGAATCATCCGCCTCCGGATACCGCTTTTCCAGGCCTTCATAGCAAAGCTTATTCAGATATTCCCAGGAGGTATACCCTTCCGGCACATCATATTTGGGAAGTTTCGTCACACCAAACTCGATTTCCACATGGCATCGGTCGGCAATCCTCTGAGTATTTTCAAGAGCCTGGAGTGCATAAGGGAACAGTTCCCTCATCTCTTCCTCAGATTTGATATAATACTGGCCTCCCTCATAACGCATCCTGTCCTCATCCTGCAGCTTTTTCCCGGTCTGCAGGCACAGAAGGATGTCATGAGGCTTTTCATCTTCTGCATAAGTATAGTGCACATCATTAGTGGCCACCAGATCGATCCCCGTCTCCTTTGACATCCGAAGAAGAGACTGGTTCACCAGGCGCTGTTCAGCCAGGCCATGGTCCTGGAGTTCCAGAAAGAAGTTACCTTCTCCAAAGATCTCCCTGTACCTGAGCGCCGCCGCCTTTCCTTCCTCATACATGCCACACAGGATATTTTTCTGTACCTCTCCGGCCAGGCAGGCGCTTAGGGCAATGATCCCCTCATGATATTCTCTTAAAAGTTCCAGGTCAACCCTTGGCTTATAATAATAGCCTTCGGTAAATCCGCGGGAAACAATCTTCATCAGATTATGGTATCCCAGGTCATTTTCTGCCAGCAGCACCAGGTGATAATACCGGTCGTCACCGCCTGAGCCTGCCTCTTTTTCAAACCTGCTGCCGGGCGCCACATAGACTTCACAGCCTAAGATCGGCCGGATTCCGGCTGCTTTTGCCGCCCGGTAGAAGTCGATGACTCCGTACATGACGCCGTGGTCTGTAATCGCCACGCTGTCCATGCCAAGTTCCTTTACTCTGGAAATACATTCTTTGATTTTATTGGATCCGTCCAGGAGACTGTACTCCGTATGGACATGAAGATGTACAAAACTCATATTTTCCCGCCTGCTTTCTGTCCCTTGCGTATTCTTCTTCCACTATATCAAAAAAAAGACCTCCGGAAAAGACAAACTTCTTCCTCTCCGGCAGATCTTTTATCACTTCTGACAATCTCTTACTGATCGTTCCTAGCTGTTCATCATGAACTTAACCAGTCTCTCAATGTCTTCCGGCTCATAAGCCACAACTTCCAGCTCCGGGATCTCTCCGCCTGAGAAGATGTTTGCCATAGACACGTACTGAGACAGCTTGGACTTCAGATTCAGTCTGTCGCCTTCTCCTGTTACCAGCTCAACCTTTCCCTTACAGGAATCTACAACTTCAAAAAACTTATCAATGTTTGTAATGTTCTGCACCTTCATTTTATTGGTCTCCTTTCCAATACTTTCCTATCGCCTTTATTATATCCTATTTGTCAAGGATTTCAATATTTTTTTCCGTGATTTGTACTTTTTGAGCCTTCAGAAGTCTTCCTACCCCACGTTTAAATGCGTTCTTACTGAGTCCGAATTCTTTCCTGATCAGCTCAGGATCCGCCTTGTCGGTAAAAGGCAGGCTCCCTCCATACTCCACAATTCTTTTCAGGATCATCTCTGCATCCGCATCCATCTGAAGATAAGCCTTTTCCCGGACACTTAAGGTCAGTTTTCCATCTTCTCTCACCTGGACGACCCGTGCCTGGATCCGCGTCCCCACCTTCAGATCCCCAAAAGCCTCTCTTTTCGGGATCAGCGCACTGTAACAGTCGTCTACTGCCACAAATACGCCGAACCGGTCACTGGTCTCATAGACAATCCCTTCCACATGATCATCCTTCTGGTATGGCGAGTCTGTCCGGAGCAGGTCATAGACCTTCATGGTAGCGCAGAGCCGTCCGGATTTGTCTATGTACAACGCCGCCAGAACTTCATCCCCTTTTTGTACTTTTGCAGTCTGTTCCTTAAACGGGAGAAGCAGGTCTTTTGGCAGCCCCCAGTCCAGAAACGCCCCGATTTTTGCGGTATCTGCCACCTTAAGGGCTTTTACTTCTCCCAGCATGATCTTCGGCTCCTGGGTCGTCGCGATCAGCCGGTCTGACGAATCCTTATAAAGAAATACCTCTACCGGATCACCAAGCTCCAGATCCTCCGGCACCTGTTTTGCCGGAAGCAGGACACGCTCATCCTTATTTCCCAGATACATGCCGAATTCTACCTTCTTTACTGCCATCAGTCTTTGTTTCTTTCCCAATCCATCTGCTAATGCCATGATTATCTCCTTTTAAACTCTACCAGTGCGTAGGGCTTTCCACCGTCATCACAAAGCTCTACCACCTCTCTGTCCTCTTCCTTTGCATATTTCGGGTAAATGATATCCCCATATACTGCCGACTTTTTATACTCTGCCCGCATCTGCCAGATTCCCTCCGGATCCGGCAGGATTTCCTGAGCCATCTGTACATACTGACAGTTATTTACATGTTCATTCGTATCAATATGATATCTGCGCACAGGAAATGGCTTTTGCTCCTCTGCCGTTCCCGGCAGTGCGATTTTCCGGGAAGCATACTCCATCTCAAGGGGTTCTCCATGCCCGTATCTGGCTGCTTCTTCTTCGTCTACCTTCACCGGACGGCCTTTTTTCGTATCCATATATACCCAGACACTGAATGCATACGCCGCCATCCGCCCCGCTTCATCTTCCAGGCAGAAGTTACGGTACCCATAAAGTCCCTGAAATCCGCAGGCCCAGGTTCTGACCGCCACCGTCTCTCCCAGCCTCGGATACCTGTCCACCTCTACCTGCCAGGACGACAATACCCATCCTCTTCCTCTCTCATTGCAGGCATCAATGCCGGCTCCCAGGGTCTCTGACTGAAACGTGCTGCAGTCCTGAAAATAATTGATAATCCCCGGCAGCGTGATCTGCTGGTGGTGGTCTGACTCGCTGAACCTGATCCGGCTCTTAAACATATATTCATTTTCTCTTTTCATCGCCCTACGTAACTCCTTTCCACCGTGATAACACACTGGTAGTTTTCTCCTGTTAATTTCAACAACTTTGTTACCGACCTTTTCAGATCCTCCTGTTTTTTCTCATCATACTCAAAAGGCACCACCATGTCAAAGATCAGATTATTCTGATCTTTTCCGCTGACCATTCTGAAATCATGGATGGTAACCGCCGGATCCAAAGCTTCCAGGATCTGCTCCACCTTATTCCGGGTCTCGATCACCTTCGCATCCCTGGTCTCCACCGGATCCATATGGATGACCAGAAAAATACCAAGCTGCTTGATGCAGTCCCTCTCAATCCGGTCAATGATTTCATGGGATGTCTCAATATCCACATCGTTTGGCACCTCTGCATGAATCGAAGCCATGCTCCTGCCCGGTCCATAATTATGTACGATCAGATCATGGCTCCCCACAATCCCGTCATACCGCTCCACGAACTGGCTGATCTTTTCATATTCCTCTGCCGGAACAGCCTCCCCGATCAGCGGCTCCAGGGTATCTCGCGCAATCCCCACGCCGGCCCACATCACGATCAGCGCCACGGCCAGACCCACAATGCCGTCCACATTCCAGCCGGTAAAATGGAAGATCAGAAGCGATGCGATGGTCGCCGACGTGGTGATCACGTCTCCCATAGCATCTGTGGCAGTGGCCATCATCACCTTGGAATCAATCCGTTTCCCCAGTTTCCGGTTAAACATCCCAAGCCACAGCTTCACGCCAATGGACAGGATCAGGATCACCACTGAGACCACCTGGAAGTTCATGTCCTGTGGATCCCGGATCTTTCCAATCGCCTCTTTCAAGAAGGTAAATCCGATCTCAAGCACCAGGAACGCCACCACCAGGGCAGCTATGTATTCGATCCGCCCGTGACCGAAGGGGTGCTCCTTGTCTGCCGGTTTGCTGGCCATCTTGACTCCTACAAGTCCTACGATGGAGGAACCGGCATCGGAAAGATTGTTAAACGCATCCGCCATAACAGACAGACTATGCAGGAAAAATCCGATGCTTCCCTTCAAAAGGAAAAGAAACACGTTACAAAAGATGCCCGTCAGACTCGCCAGTACTCCATATGCGGTTCTGACAGACACCTTGTCGATATCTTCATAATCTTTTACAAACTTTTTTACCAAAAAATCAGTCATCTTTACTGTCTCCTAAAAAGAACCATTTTATCTTAAACTTTGTGGATGCTGTGATCATCTCGTACTCTTCCGCCGTCAGGGCCTCTTCCAGTTCCTCTTTCCCTTCTTCATCCACAACTGCACATACGGAATCCCGGAAGCATAGGTTCGGGTACAGCACACACCACCAGTTCTGCCCTGCAGCCTTACCCAGGCTGATCTTCAAAGCCCGGTATTCTCCTGCCGGAAACAGAAGATCGCCGTACCGTTTATCCGGGAACTCGCATGTCGTCACTTCTGCCCGCGCCCCATAAGTATAACCTTCCTGGCGGACCACATCCCGGGCCGTCTCTTCGATCTCCTCTAAATGATCTCTTGCCCAGCTTTCTGCTTCCCTTACATCCTCTGCCTTCTCTTCCGGCAGATCTGACTTCATTTCTGCCAGCACCGCATCCCTTACCATGAGCTTTAATGCCTGGTCTTTGCTGCTGTCGCTGTTTGCCACTATGTGAAAACGGAACACCTCTTCTGCCAGCTCCTGCTGCGTCTTTCCCACCTTTGCCTCGACTTCCTCTGCTCTCTGAGAGCTGATAAAAAGTGTGGCCGCCAGTGCGATACAGGCTGCCGCAATTATACAGACTCTTTCTTTCATATGTTCTGTCATCCCCCTTTGATTTTCTACAAAGAGTTTTGACAAGAAGCATCTTCCTTATTCACCGTGTTTTGTCCGGATCACATCCGTCACGACTTCGGCCTGATTATCAATATGACGGCATATAATGTCGGCCGCCTCTTTTTTCTCTTTATTTTCAATTCTCCGGATGATCTCTTCGTGCTCGGCGATCAGCCTAGGGTGTGATTCCTCGCGTTTGATACACTCTACCCGGTACCGGTACATCTGTTCCCGCAGATTGCTTAAAAGCTGGATCAGCTTCTGATTTCCCGTCGACATATAAATAATATCATGGAAACGTACATCTGCCTCAGCAATCTCTGTCACATCGCTGCTGGTCTTCAGGATCTTCCGGAAATCATCGGCCGCCGCATGAAGCTCCTGTATCTCCTCCGGCGTGATCTTATCACAGCACAGCTGTACTGCCAGCTCCTCCAGCGCCTTTCTTACTTCCAGCACATCCATCAGGCTTTTCTCCGTGATATCTGCCACCTCGGCTCCCTTTCTCGGGATCATCAGTACCAGTCCCTCCAGCTCCAGCTTCCGGATCGCCTCACGGATCGGCGTCCGGCTGACGCCCAGTTTGTTTGCCAGCTGGACTTCCATCAGCCGCTCTCCAGGCTTCAGCTCTCCTCTGAGGATTGCCTGTCTGAGCGTATTAAACACCACGTCCCTGAGAGGCAGATATTCATTCATATTTACAGTAAAATTGGACTCCATCTTACTTCCTCCTCGCATTATGTACATTCGTGACGTAGACCTGCTTTGCAAGCTGCGTCTCTTTTATCCGGAATGCCGCCTTTTTCGCCTGGCTCCTCTCATTAAAAATCCCAAAAACTGTCGGCCCGCTTCCACTCATCATGGCATTCAGGGCGCCGGCATCCTTCATGCTCTGCTTGATCTTTTCGATCACCGGGTATTCTGGAATGGTTACATTTTCCAGTACGTTTCCCATACAGGACGCCACCTTGAAAAGATCTGCCTCTTTCAGTCCCTCCAGGATCCCGTCAATATCCGGATGTACCCAGGAACTATGTGCATCCAGCTTTTCATATACCATCTTTGTAGATACGCTGACCGGAGGCTTTGCCACGACGATCTGACACTTGGGCATGGGCGGCAGCGGCGTAAGGATCTCTCCGATCCCTTCCGCCAGGACTGTTCCTCTCATGATGCAGTAAGGCACGTCTGCTCCCAGCGTCACTCCCCTTTTCATCAGTTCCTCCATGGACAGTCCCAGATCATACATCCGGTTCATTCCATGGAGCACTGCCGCAGCATTGGAACTTCCTCCCGCCATTCCGGCGGCTACCGGGATATGCTTGGTAAGCGTCATCTTCACACCTCCCGGAAGATGAAACTCATCCATCAGAAGGCTGGCTGCCCGGTACGCGAGATTATTTTCATTTACAGGCAGATAAAACAGGTTGGTTTTAAGTTCAATCCCCGGCTCCGGCTTCTTTTCTATCGTGATCTGATCATACAGATAAATGGTCTGCATGACCATGCGCACGTCATGATAGCCGTTCGGTCTCTTCCCAAGTACATCCAGGCCGAGATTGATTTTCCCCAGTGCTTTTAATTCCATCTTATCCATCTGCAGTTCTCCTTATAATCTATACTCTGTATCTTGTATACAGTGTACTCATAGTATACTCATATTCTCCTTAAAAATCAATATCCTATCTCCTGTTTTTATCTCCTCGTTCTCCAGATCATTGACTCTCTTGATACAGTCCACCGTAGTCTGATACTTCTTCGCCAGATCCCAGAGCTGATCTCCGGTCCGCACAATATATCCGACGATCCCCGGTCTGTTCTCCAGCTCTTCCGCCCGGATCGGTTCAAAGGCGGCTGACTCAATATTCTGTATCGTTTCCGGCTGTTTGAAGAAGCAGTGAAATCCCAGTACTGCCCGGATTTCTATCTCATCGCTTCCCAGCAGGCTGACAGACAGCTGCTCTACTCTCTGGGTCAGATCATACTCCATATCCTCCGAGGTTTCGTTACTCTCCAGCAGATAAGAAAACGGTATCATTCCCTGCCAGGTATCAAAGGGAACCTGATCATCTGCCTTGATGTAAAGGAACCCTACATGCAGCACGCCTTCGATCTGAAGCCCTTCCTCTGTAATATGTATACTCTCCGGCTGGATCCTGGCGCTGCTGTGGCAGATCTGCAGGATGCGGTCCTTGATCTCCGGAAGCGACAGCTGCTCTGCCACCTTACATTTGGAATGGTTCTGCATCAGAAGTTTTTCCATCTTTACTTCTTTTCTTTCCGGCACACAGGTCTGCTGCAGTGAATAGAGATCCTCCAGCACCGTCATATGCAGTTCGCGGTACACCACAAACCGGACTTCCAGCGCAGCTTCTGCCGCCAGAACCCGCATCTCGCCATCTTCATCCATCTGCACTTCTACATTTACGTCCCCAAGCTCTGGCCAGATCTGATGATACATTGTTTCCTCCACCCCGTCACACTCAATCCTTCCACTAAAAGGCAGAGTCCGTTCCATCCAGTCGGTCTTGCCGTCTCCGGCCGAATACAGGCAGAACAAAAGCAGTTCTCCTTCTGCCAGAATTCCATTTTCCTCCAGTCGTGTGTCAAACTTTCGAAGAGATACCTCTGTCCACAGAAGTGTCTCAATGTTTTCTTTTGTCCCATCCAGAGAAGTTTCTTCCCGGACCCTCAGAATATCTCTCTTCGCCGTGTATACACTCAGAAGATCTTTTTCACTGTATTTTTTATATAAGGGAACTTCTCCCCCGTCAATGTCCGTCGTAATCTCCTCTTCCTGATACCCTTCGGTATGTACAGCGATCTCAGAAAGAGCCTTGATCTCCAGCTTTCTGGAGTGGATCAGCGATGCCGTCACTTCCACACTGACAGGTTCCACCGACAGATTCCCCGTCACCTCCTGCTCCATATAGACCATCTCTTCAAAGGGAATCCTCCCTTCCATGCCGGAAACAGGTGTTTCCTCCTCTTCGGTCAGATAGAGCACCTTAAACTTCAACTTTCCTGCTACCTTGACATAATTTTCCACCATACGGATGTCCTCCAGCATCAGCGCCCCCTCCGCGAGGATCACCTGCCGGACATCCGGTTTTGCATCCGGCACATTATAATCATGATCCATATAAAACTGATCTGTCACCGGCTTCTCCGTCTGATACGTCTGCATTCTCTCTGTCTGATATTCCATCTAACACTGCCTCCTACCTGAAAATTACCTCTTTGTCTATATATTCCATTTTCACCACCACATAAGGATAGGCTGGCGCCTCTGTGATCTCTTCTCCTTTGTCCGGCCCCAGCAGGCTGGTTTCTATGTAAATTCCTTGTTTTGCCTCATAACACCCGGTCACTTCAATGCTGTACCCACTGGTCTTCTGTTCTCCATATCCTCTGGCCGCATACAGATACCCCTGCTCCTTCCAGCTCATCCTGAACGGTTCTTTTTTTTCTTCTTCAATCCTGTCCAGAAACTCTTCCGGCACCTCTTCTTTATCCACCACTGTATATTCAATATCCCGGATTTTTTCCGGATCCATCTTATGCAGGCTGCACCCGGAAAGGATCAAACCTGCGGCCGTTACGGACAGCGCTGCCGCTCTTAGCAGAACTTTTCTTGCCATAGGACCTCTGATACTTAAAATTTCTCTCTATTATCATACACACTGACTCTAGGAAAAATTCCAGAAATGTTATATAATGATGCCAGGATTGTGAAAGTGCACGGCACGAAGCAATCCGCAGGCATTATTGTTTTTCAGAAAGGTTACTTATTATGATCAGATTTTTATTGATTGCAATTATTTTATTTCTATATCTCCTGATCGGCATCCCGGTACTGCTCATAGAGTCAGCCATCGCCAGAGTCAGCCAGTCAGCCAGCGACTATCAGTGTCTGCGCATGGTCCAGTGGACCTTCCGTCTGATGCTGAAGATCGCCGGTGTAAAGGCCACCGTGATCGGAGAAGAAAATATTCCGGACGAACCTGTTTTATTTATCGGCAACCACCGGAGTTATTTTGATATCCTGCTTACTTATTCCCGCTGCAGACGCCTTACCGGATATATTGCCAAAAAGGAGATGCTCCGCTATCCTCTGCTCCGGGACTGGATGAAACGGCTGTACTGCCTGTTTCTGGACCGTTCAACCCCAAAAGAGGGATTGAAGACGATCCTGACGGCCATCGACTATATCAAACGAGGCATTTCCATCTGTATCTTTCCGGAAGGTACCCGCAATACCGGCGAGGAGCTGTCTATGCTTCCTTTCCACAGTGGATCCTTTAAGATTGCAGAAAAGACAGGCTGCGCCATCGTTCCCATCAGTCTGAATAATACTGCCTCAATTTTTGAAAATCATCTGCCATTCGTAAAAAAGACTCATGTGATCATCGAGTACGGCACTCCGATCCGCTTGGATGAACTGGATAAGGATACCCGAAAGCATATCAGCAGCTACTGTCAGGATCTGATCCAGAAAACCATACAGAAAAACCAGGCTCTTTTATAGGCGCCTGGTTTTTTCTTTTACATTTTCCGGCACAAGTGCTATAATGAACCAAATGTACCAACGCAGCATTTTAATTGTTCAAAAAGGAGTATATAACAATGAACAAACAAGATCTAACTTTGCTGACAGACTTGTACGAACTGACCATGATGCAGGGCTACTACGTCAAAGGACAGAATGAAAAGGTAATCTTTGACGTTTTTTTCCGAGCCAATCCCTGCAATAACGGCTACTCTGTATGTGCAGGCCTGGACCAGGTGATCGACTACATTAAGAATCTGAATTTTACCTATGAAGATGTGGACTATCTGAGAAGTCTTGGCATTTTCTGCGAAGACTTCCTTCATTATTTAAGTGGTTTTCATTTCAGCGGTGATATTTATGCCATTCCAGAGGGCAGTGTCATCTTTCCAAAGGAACCGATCTTAAAGGTCATCGCTCCTATCATGGAGGCCCAGCTGGTAGAGACAGCTATCCTGACTATTTTGAATCATCAGTGTCTGATCGCGACCAAGGCCTCTCGCGTCGTCTATGCTGCAGACGGCGACGGTGTCATGGAATTTGGCCTGCGCCGGGCCCAGGGACCGGACGCCGGACTCTATGGAGCCAGAGCTGCCGTGATCGGCGGATGTGTCGGCACGTCCAACGTCCTTGCAGGACAGCTTTTCGATGTCCCGGTAATGGGGACCCATGCCCACAGCTGGATCATGAGTTTTCCCGATGAGTATACGGCCTTCAAAGCATATGCCGACCTCTATCCGGACAACTGTACACTCCTGGTAGACACTTATGACACGTTAAAATCCGGTGTTCCCAATGCCATCCGTGTCTTCCGTGAGTTTAAAGAATCTGGAAGAACCTTTAAAAAATATGGCATCCGGCTGGACAGCGGCGACCTGGCTTATCTGTCCAAAAAGGCCCGGAAAATGCTGGATGACGCCGGATTTACTGACGCTTCCATTACTGCTTCTAACGATCTGGATGAGTATCTGCTCCACGACCTTAAGATGCAGGGCGCAGCCATCAATTCCTGGGGTGTGGGTACACACCTGATCACCTCCAAGGACTGCCCGTCTTTTGGCGGTGTTTATAAACTGGCGGCGATCCAGAATGAAAATGGAGAGTTTGTCCCCAAGATCAAGATCTCGGAGAATACAGAAAAAATCACCAACCCCGGCAATAAGACCATCTACCGGATCTATGAAAAGGATTCCGGCAAGCTCAAAGCCGACTTGATCTGCTTTGCCGACGAGACTTTTGATCCTTCCGAGGACATGCTTCTTTTCGACCCTATCGAGACCTGGAAAAAGACCCGTCTCCCGGGAGGTTCTTATACTCTCCGCGAGATGATGGTTCCCATATTCCGAAATGGCGAATGTATCTATCAGTCTCCTTCTGTCAAGGAGATTGCCGCATACTGCCGCAGGGAAAAGGATACTCTGTGGGAAGAGACCAAACGTCTGTTCTACCCGCACCAGATATATGTAGATCTTTCACCTAAGCTTTATGGTGTGAAAAAAGAGCTTCTGGACCAGGTAAACAAGGCGTAGCAGACACAGATTTTTTCAGACCGCATAAATAAAAGAAAACAACACATAAAGGAGACTATTCCCATGAAAATCATTGTACTGGCAGGAGGCTTAAGCCCGGAAAGGGACGTATCTCTGACTTCCGGAGCCAGCATCTGCAAAACCCTGCGCGAAAGAGGACATAAAGCCTTTCTGCTTGACGTCTTTTTCGGGCTTCCTTATGATTCCGAAAAACTAGATGAAGTATTTGACCTGCCCGGTGCAGGTCTTGAGATTGCCGATGGCATTAAGACGACGACTCCGGATCTGGAGGCTCTCAAAAACTCCCGCCCGGATCAGTCGGAATGTTACTTTGGACCAAATGTGGTGGAGCTTTGCCGCATGGCAGACATTACCTTTATCGCCCTCCACGGTTCTGTAGGAGAAAACGGAAAGATCCAGGCCACCTTTGATATTCTGGGCATCCGCTATACCGGCCCCAACTCCCTTGGGTGTTCTCTATCCATGAACAAACTGGTGGCAAAGCAGATCTTCAAGATGTCCCGGGTGCCAACGCCCCGCGGCACATCACTGACTCAGAAGACCAAGGATACACCTCTTGATGAACTCGGATACTACCTTCCTCTGGTGATCAAGCCCTGCTCCAGCGGCTCCAGCATCGGTGTCTATATCGTTCACACCGAAGAGGAATACCAAGAGGCTGTACGCCGTTCCTTTGATGTGGACCACCAGGACGAGGTTGTGATCGAGCCTTACATCAAAGGCCGGGAATATGCCTGCAGCATTGTAGGCGGAAGGGCTCTCCCTCTGGTAGAGATCATTCCAAAGAACGGGGTCTTTAACTATGAAAATAAATATCAGAACGGTGGAGCCGAAGAGTTGTGTCCGCCCAGATCTCTGGACGAAAAAACGCAGCGCAGGATCCGCCGTGCCGGCGAAAAAGCCTTTGAGGCTCTCCGTATGGATGTCTATGCACGGGCCGACTTCATCGTAGATGAGACCGACGGAAAGTTTTATTGTCTGGAGATGAACGGTCTGCCGGGTATGACGCCTTCCAGTCTGATCCCCAAGGCGGCAAAGGCAGAAGGAATGGACTACGGAGCTCTCTGCGAACTTATTATTGAAGAATCAATCAAAACACGTTATTCGAATTAGGAAAGGATCAAGTATCATGAAAAACCTTACTCTGGAAAACATTACAAATGCCTGTCGGGGTACCTATCACGGGGACACCACAAAGCTGGGCCTTGAGGTTACCGGCGTTGTGATCGACAGCCGGAAGGTGGAAAAAGGAAATCTTTTTGTTGCTATAGACGGAGAAAAATTCAATGCACACCAGTTTATCCCGGATACCATTGAAAAAGGCGCTCTCTGCGTCGTTTCCCATGAGGATCTTGGCGAGACAGATTTCCCCTACATTCTGGTGGAATCTACCGGCCAGGCTCTCCTGGACATCGCCAAGCTTTACCGGGATTCTTTTGACCTCAAGGTGGTAGGCATCACCGGAAGCGTTGGAAAAACCAGCACAAAAGAAATGATTGCTTCCGTACTGTCGCAAAAATACAATGTACACAAAACCCTGGGGAATTTTAACAATGAGTGGGGCCTTCCCCTTACCATTTTCCAGCTGAACAGTGAACATCAGATTGCCGTCCTGGAAATGGGTGTCAATCATTTTGGCGAGATGCGCAGACTCTCCTCCGTTGCCAGCCCGGATATCTGTGTGATCACAAACATCGGCGTTGCCCATCTGGAATTTTTCAAGACCAGAGAGGGAATCCTTCAGGAAAAATCCCAGATGATCCAGGATATGAAGCCAGGCGGATCTATCATTTTAAACGGGGACGATGATCTTCTTTCCCAGATGGGTCCTGTCAAAGGAGTGGAACCTGTCTTCTTCGGCACTGGAAGCAACAGCCAGTTCCGTGCTGACGACATCCGTCCATTAGGCCTGCGCGGCACTTCCTGTACCATCCACCTGCCGGATGGTTCCAGCTTCTCCTGCGTCGTACCGCTCCCAGGCGCACACATGATCTCCAATGCTCTGGCCGGAGCATCTGTCGGATATACGCTGGGTCTTACCCCGGAAGAGATCAAAGCCGGCATTGAGGGACTTCCTTCCATGCCGGGCCGTAATCACATCATCCAGACTGACCATCTGATGATCCTGGACGACTGCTATAATGCCAACCCGATCTCTACAAGGGCTGCTATCGACGTCCTGGATATGGCCATCGGCCGCAAAGTCGCTGTCCTTGGAAACATGGGCGAGCTGGGGGATAACGAATGTGAACTTCACCGGGAGATCGGCGCATACTGTGCCGAAAAAGGCATCGATGTAGTCTGTGGAATCGGTGATCTGGCAAAGCATCTGGTCGATGGCGCTGCCGAAGGTCATTCTGTGGAAACCCACTGGTTTGAGAGTAAGGCTGATTTCCTTGAGGAAATGAAGGATATCATTCATGAGGGCGACAATATCTTAGTAAAGGCTTCTCATGGAATGTGGTTCCCGGAATTGGTGGAAGCTCTCCAGAAATTCTAAAGCCACTTCAATTTTCAGAATTTTATTTTACGCTTTTTACATTTTGTACACTTTTGAATGTATATATTGACTTTTTTCGTCAAAATAACTATAATATAGAGAGATTCAATTAAAACAATTGAATCTCTCATATTTTTCTACAACAATTGCACATCGAAAGGAGGACGAGAAAATGTGGGGAGAAATTTTTAACTTGGAGAATCCGCTGATCGGGGCGGACAACACCTGGATGCTTTGGGCTGTCTGCGCTGCAGGAGCTGCAGCTGCCATCTATCTGGAGCAAAAGTACACCTGGGCGGCAAAAGCCAGTGGTGCCATTGTTGCTCTGGTACTGGCACTGATTCTCTCAAACCTGGGCATCATTCCAACATCCGCTCCTGTATGGGATGCTGTATGGAGCTATGTCGTACCCCTTTCCCTTCCATTGCTGCTGATGCAGTGTAATGTCAGAGACATGGGAAAGGATTCACTACGAATGCTGGGGATTTTCCTATGCGGCTCGGTTGGAACCATGGTGGGCGCTGTACTTGGATTTGTATTATTGGGGAACTACATTCCAGAACTGGATGCGCTGGCCGGCGTATTTACCGGAACCTATATCGGCGGATCCGTTAACTTTGCAGCCCTTGGAGAAGCTTTTGGTGTAACCGGCGAGATGCTGTCAGCCGCTACCGTTGCAGATAACCTGCTGATGGCCCTGTACTTCTTTGTACTGGTTATGATTCCCAGCATCGGCTTCTTCCGCAAGCACTACAAACATCCGCATCAGGATGCCGTAGAAGCTGGTACCGCCGATAAAGATTCTGATGGCGGAACCGCAGCAGCTGCTTACTGGGGACGGAAAGAGATTTCCTTAAAGGATATCGCTATGGCAGTTGCAGTTGCATTTGTAATCGTTGCTGTCTCTACTGTTGTAGCTGATTTCTTCGCTGGAATCATTCCGACATCCAATGCTGTTCTGTCCATGCTGAATACTCTGTTTGGTAATATGTACCTGTGGATCGCTACGATCTCCATGATCTGCGCAACAGCAGCTCCTGGATTTTTCGGAGAGATCAGAGGGACTAATGAGATGGGAACTTTCCTCATTTACTTGTTCTTCTTTGTAATCGGTGTTCCAGCATCGATTCCGTTGATTGTCCGGAATTCTCCGCTGCTCCTTGTTTTTGCAGCAATCGTTGTTATCGTAAACATGCTGTTCAGTCTGGTTCTTGGAAAACTCTTCAAATTTGACCTGGAAGAGATCCTGTGTGCGTCCAATGCCAACATCGGCGGACCTACCACATCAGCTGCTATGGCAGTATCCAAAGGCTGGACCAAACTGGTTGGACCTTGTCTGATCGTTGGTACCATCGGATACGTTATCGGTACATATTGTGGACTGATCATCGGAAGTATCCTTGGTGCATAATAAATTTCGCTATTTACAGGGGCGGTTTTACCGTCCCTGTATTTTCTAACACTAAATTTACAAAGGAGGAGTGACTTATGAATTTTGACGCTCATTGTGACATCTGGACAGACGTGACTCATCATTATCTGAACGGTGAACATGACATCTTCCGCAAGTACCACTATGAACGGCTGAAAAAGGGAGAGATCGAGGGCGGAATCTTTGTCATCTGGAATGATCCGCCTTATGATAAAGATCCTCTGAAACGTACCCACCAGATGATGGACGCCATCACCCAGGAAGAGCCGGAATGTGCGGATATTATGAAGGTATGCCGTTCCTACAAGGACATGATGGAGGCAAAGGAAGCCGGAAAAATGTATGCCTTTATCGGTCTTGAGGGGTTAAAAAGCATTGGGGAAGATGTGGATATGATCGATGAATTCTACAAATTCGGCGCACGCCACGCCGGTCTTACCTGGAATGAAGAAAATCCTCTGGCCACCGGCGCACGAGGCAATCCGGACCGCGGACTTACGGACCTTGGAAGAAAGGCTGTGCACAAGATCCAGGATCTGGGGATGATCCTGGACATGTCACATATCAATGATAAATCTTTCTGGGATGTGATGGACATCGCCTCCGGTCCGGTCGTTGCTACCCACTCCAACTGCCGCGCTCTGTGCGATCAGGCCCGCAACCTGACCGACGAGCAGCTGAAAGCCCTGGCAGATACCGGCGGTATGGTAGGATTAAACTCTTTCAATGAATTTGTACATCCGGTAGAATCCGAACAGACAGTGGATAACCTGGTCAAACATCTGATCCACATGGTCGAGATCATGGGGACTGATCATGTAGGCTTTGGCTTTGACTTCTCCGAATTCCTGACAGGAGAAACCTTAAGCTCCTTCAGCAGCCAGGCAACTCCTTACACTATCGGCCTGGAAGATGCATCCCATGTGCCGAATCTGATCAACGCCATCCGCAAAGCCGGATTCAGCGAAGAAGAGATCGAAAAATTCGCCTGGAAAAACTGGCACGATCTGATTCACCGCGTACTGCACGAATAATTATTTATACAAGTGTAAGCGAACGGGGACGTACACTTTTTGCAAAAGTGTACGTCCCCGTTCACATTTCGTTCACATTCCTTCTTTAATCTCAAGAATATGAAATGCCAGTTCGAGCTGGCTGACACATTCTTCATCGGACAGATCCATTCCGGAAAGTTCCTGAAATTTTTCATATCTGTATACCATGGTATTCCGATGAATCCCCAGGGCTGCAGCTGCTTCTACCAGATTGCGGCACCAGCTCCACTCCCGGACAGACCGGCAGTACTCGGTATCACAGTCTTTATCATACTCCAGCACTTTTGTGAGTCCTTCCGGGATATACCATGCTTCTGTCTTTTCCTTTACCAGCAGATATGCCACGTGATAAAGTGCATAGTCTTTAAAAAAGACCAGCTGGTCCTTTCTGTTTAAAATCAATGCGATATCCAGAAGTTCCCTGGACTGCCGGAAATATTTTGACAGTTCCAGGATATTCTCAAAGGGAAGGCTTTCTGCGGCTAAAAGGTGGTTGGTCTTAATCATGGTCTTTAATGCATTTCTCGCAAATTTCTTTTCATTTTCATTGATCAGCAGCATCAACGTATCTTGATATACCGTCATACTGACAGACGTCAGGACCGCCGCCAGTTGATTTCTGTATGCCTGAAGCGATGCCGTCGAAGATCCGCTGCTGTCACAGACCGCCACCACGCTCCACACCCCTTCCAGCGTAAAGTCCAGCGCTCTCACTCTGTCGGCAAACTCTTCTTCCGAAGCATAGGTATCCGCCAAGAGTTCCAGCAGGATATCCTCATTATTCACATTAGAGGGAACTGCATTTTTCCTCTCCAGAATCAGTGTGATCGCCTGAGACAAGATGTCCGCAATCTGAGTATCCTCTTCTTTCAATGGGGTGTCTCCTTCTGCCACGATGATCCACCCCCAGTATTTCCCCCGGAACAGCACCCTTCCTACGATACGATCCCTCTTCTTTTCATAATCATTCCGGATCAGCCGGGAATATTCTAATGTTGTAAGCATCGGCAGAAAATGCTCATAATCATATTTTTCATAAAGATCGGCTGTGACAAAACCATGTTCCAATATGCTGTCCAGCAGTTCATCTTTCAGACGCTCCACCGACTCTCTCGATGAGACTCCGAACATTCTCGTAGAGATATCACACAGTACGATCGGATTTCCCAGTAAATCTTCGCCTTCCTTCAAAAGATCGGCAACACTTCTGTTGTCCAGAAGAAGCCTTCCGATTCTGAAATATACCTCCTGGATCCTGTTATTGTATTTTCTTTTTCTTTCCACGATCCTCCTCCTCTCTTATGAAATACATATAAATTTTTCAGATTTTATATGTATGATTTGCACATTGATTTGGAATATGGTCTATTTTATACTTTTTTCTGTAAAAATTAAAGAAAGCTTTCGAAATTTAATATGATTTTTACAATGTGCGAAGAAGTACGAGAGATATTTCTTCGCTCTTTTTTTTACCCGAAATCAAAAAGCTAAAAAAGAGAAATGGGGGATATTATGCAGGAATTAACCGCAAGACCTATACTATTAATATTTGTGGCCATCTATTTTGTAGCCCTGATTTTTATTGGTATTTATACATCCAAACAGGCCAGCAAGAGCAGCGATGACTTTGTCCTTGCAGGGAAATCCTTAGGTCCCATCGTACTGATGGGTACTTTCCTGGCCACATTCACCGGAAACGGCACCATCTCCGGAGGCGGAAACTCTCTGGCCTATACATATGGAATCTGGCCCGGAATTTTCTTCGGCGTTCCGGCCGTTCTTGGTATTGTTGTCCTGTTTTCACTGTCAAAAAAAATCCGCGAAAGCGGTTCCTATACCGTAGCCCAGCTTCTGGAAGAAAAATATGGTTCTACGGCGCGGATCGTATCCGGTATCATCATTGCCTTGTCCATGTCATCCATCTGTGCTTATCAGTACAGAGGTCTGGCATATGTACTGAATGTAACCACTGGTATGGATGTCAACATCGCCACGATCATCGCAGCCGTACTGATCATATTCCTGGCTTTCTCCGGAGGGCTGAAATCCGTTGCTCTGTCTGACGCCGCCAGCGCATTCCTGATGTTTTTCGGAATCCTTCTGGCAACTCCCTTCGTGCTCCATGTCGCAGGAGGCTGGGACACGGTTGTAGCGAACTCTACGGCAACACAGCTGAGCTTTTCCGGCGGCATGAACTGGTATCAGTTCCTGGCTTCTTACTTCCCACTGTTCTTCCTGACCATGGGCGATCAGAACATGTATCAGCGTATCGCAGCCGGAAACAGCAGCAAATCAGTGAAAACCGGAATGATCGGATGGCTGGTCGGCGTCATCGTAGTCATCCCTCTGGTTGGTGTGATCGCATTCTGCGCCAGATCGATCTTCGGTACTAACATTGAGGCCGGAATGGCATTTATGTCTACCACGACCGTACTTCCTACAGTCGTAGGCGGAATACTTCTGGCAGCAGCTACCGCCTTTATTATCACTACCGGAGACTCCTATCTGTTATCCGGTGCTACGAACATTACTTACGATATTTATGCAAAAAAGATCAATCCTGATGCATCTGACAGACAGAAATTCAAGATGACGAAATGGTGGATCCTGATCCTTGGTATCGCCGGCTACATCATCTTACAGTTCTTCCCGTCTGTACTGGCTATCCAGTACTGGTCCTACACCATTTACGGTGCCGGCATCACACCGGCAGTCCTGGCGGCTCTTGTATGGCCTAAAGTCACCAAGGCAGGCGGCTTAAGCTCCATGGTTGTGGGCACGGCTCTCACCATTATCTGGGAGGCCAGCGGCATGTCGGCTCAGGTTGGAACAGTTCTCGTAGCTGTCCCGGTAGCAGTCGTTGTTTTGATCATCGTCTCCTTGTGTACCCAGCCAAAGGAGGCAAAATAAACGGCGGCTTCTGCCGCCAATAAGAAAGGACGTGTTTCTATGAGTGAAAAACTTACCTACATCATCTGTGGGAAATATTATGATGGGATCGAAGACGAATTGAAAACCGATTGGAAGATCCTGGTAAAAGGAAAATACATTGCCGAAACCGGCCCGAACCTCAAATGCCCGGAGACAGCAGAAGTCATTGACCTCTCCGATGCCACCGTTACCCCTGGTATGATCGATGCCCATATGCATATGGACTATTTCGACTGGCATACGGTACGCCAGGAAGCCTATCACAATTCTGAGGAAATGAAGACCATCTCCATCATCCGCAGCGCGAACAAGGCTCTGAAAAGAGGCTTCACTACCGTTCGTCACATGGGCGGCATTACCAGCAACGGATACGGCGTCTTTGCCGTCCGCGATGCCATTGAAAAGGGATATATCACCGGAGCAAGGATCGTGGCTGGCGCCAAATTCCTCTGCTCCCCGGGAAGCCACGGAGATCTGACCCAGGAATTTGCCGGATATCCGGACGCCGCCCGTCTGCTTCAGAAAGAGAGAAGCACGCTGGGAAGCGGAAAAGATTTCTTTGTCAATGCTGTCCGCGAAGAGGTGAAATACGGCACAGACTTTATCAAGATCATGGCCACCGGCGGATTCTTCACTCCCAATGACAGCCCGCTGCAGAAACAGCTGAATGATGAAGAAACAGAGGCTATCATCCGTACTGCTCATGAACTTGGGACCACCGTCACGGCACACGTCTATGCCCCGGGACAGATGCAGTCTCTGATCCAGAATCATATCGACGGCATGGAGCACGGCGCGCTGATGGATCAGGAGACCGCCCAGATGTTCGAAGAAACAGGGACCTATCTTGTCCCGACCTTCTGTCCATATGACGAAGCCGTACACTATGACGCAGAAAAAATTGCACTGAAACAGCCAGAATTCCGTGCAAAACTGGAATATTACAAAGACGCTCTCATCGCCGGACGCGAAGAGATCCGCAAGAGCAATATCATCCTCGGATACGGCACCGACTTTGTAGCCAACCACCAGAACTACGACAGCGGCTGGGAATACGACGCATGGATGCGCAGCGGCATGGGTGCCTTCCGCACACTGAAAGCTGCCACAAAGACCAATTCCGAGATTCTTGGCATCGCCGACAAGACCGGCACCCTGGAGCCCGGAAAATTTGCAGACATCGCCGCCTGGAAACGGGATCTCATGACCGACAATCTTGCACTCCTGGACTGTGCATTCGTCATGAAGGAAGGCATTGTCTACGAGACAGAGCCAAGCGACGAAATCTGACCGTCTGTTTAGCATCAGTAAACGGGGACGTACACCTGCTGCGCAGGTGTACGTCCCCGTTCACATTTACTCTGCAATCTTAATTACTGCTTTTACGATGTCTGCTTTATCATGTACGCTGCGATCCATGGCTTCCTGAGCCTGATCCAGTGTGAAAATGTCTGTAACGATTCCTTTTAAGTTTACCTTTCCTTTTGCTACTGCGTCGATGGCAATCGGATAGATATGGCGGTAACGGAATACGGTCTTAAAGGTCAGCTCCTTATCCAGGGCAAGGCTCATCGGAAGTGTCATCTCTCCGCTCTTGCTGTAGCCCACCAGAACGATGGTAGAGCCTTTCTTTGCTGCATGGATTGCCTGAACAGTTGTCGGCTGAGATCCGGCTGTCTCAATGATCAGGTCGGCGCCAAGTCCTCCGGTCAGTTCTTTGATCTTGGCCACCACATCTTCTTTGCCCCCATTGATCACTCCGGTAGCGCCAAGCTCCATAGCCTTTTCCAGACGCTTATCCATCAGATCCACCACATAAACCTCTGTAACTCCTCTTGCCTTCAGCGCCATCATAGATACCAGTCCGATACATCCTGCTCCCATAACAACCGCTTTCTGTCCCAGATGCGCATCCCCCTGGATGGCTGCGTGGAAACCTACTGCCAGGGGCTCGATCAAGGCTCCCTCCAGAGTGCTTACATTGTCCGGAAGCTTGAAGCAAAGATCCGCTTCATGAGCCACATACTCCTGGAAAACTCCATCTACCGGCGGTGTTGCAAAGAAAATAACATCCGGGCAGAGGTTATATTTGCCCTGTTTGCAGAATTCACATTTTCCGCAGGTCTTACCTGGCTCCAGCGCCACACGGTCACCGACTTTCAGGTGCTTTACATCCGCTCCCACCTCTACGACGGTTCCGCCCGGCTCATGTCCTAATACAAACGGCGGTTCTACCACATAGTCTCCGATCGCTCCTGTCTCATAGTAATGCATGTCAGATCCGCAGATCCCCACATACTCCAGCTTTACCAGTACTTCATCTGCTGCCGGCTTCGGGATCTCTCTCTCTTCAAATCCCATTTTGCCGATCCCGGTCATGACCGCTACTTTCATTTTTCCATCCATGTCTCAGACCCTCCTACTTTATTAAGATGTTTAAAAAACTTTCTGGTCTTATTATAATGCAAAACGTCTGTTAAAACAATGCCTTATTTGCAAAATATATCTCTTTAAAGCGAAGGAACTCTTCCTCATATAATTTTACGTTCTCCGGAATCGGTTCTGTCACCTCGGAACTTAAGTGTACCATCTGACTGCAGGCTTCTTCATAATCCTTATAATATCCGCTTCCCACCGCGGCAGTCATAGCCGCACCGATGCTGGCCTGCTCTTTGCCCTGGTTGGTATAGATCGGACAGTCATACATATCCGCCTGGATCTGACGGAACAGATCGCTCTTTGCTCCTCCTCCTGCCGCAATGATCCGGTCTCCTTTGATCCCCAGAGAACGAAAGATCGCGTATGACTCTTTCATGCTGTAAACAATCCCTTCCATGGTACTGCGGATCAGATGCCGCTTATCATGCCTGAGCGTCATTCCCAGATAAACGGCTTTGGCATTCGGATCATTGTGAGGTGTACGCTCGCCGTTTAAATAAGGCAGAAAGAGAAGGCCTTCGCTTCCAGCCGGAACCTCCCCGGCCAGCGCAGTCATCGCATCAAAGCTCTCAGAACCCAGGATATTATTTTTCAGCCACTTCAGGGCAACACCGCCGCTCAAATGGGCTCCCATGATACTCCACAGATGTTCTCCTCCATGGCACCAGGTATTGGTGCGCAGCTTCGGATCATAGAGCGGTGCATCCAGCGCACAGGTCAGATGACATGCCGTACCAATGGTAGAGGCCATCAGACCTCCCCGGATCATCCCGTTTCCCAGCTCCATCATCAGAGAATCCCCACCGCCGTATGCCACAAAGGTTCCCTTCGCAAGACCGGTGAGCCCGGCACACTCTTCCGTCACCCGTCCCGCCTCTTCGTAAGGCTCATGACTTTCTACCAGAAAGTCCCGGGAAATATCCAGTTTTTTCAGGATGTCATAAGCCCAGGTACGATGCTTCATATCCCACATACCGGTACTGCTGGCATCAGATGCATCTGTCCCAAGTTCTCCGCAGATTTTGTAGCGGATATAATCCTTTGGCAGCATGACCTTATAAATCTTCTCATAAGTCTCCGGCTCTTTCTCCCGCACCCACACCAGAGAGGGCAGAAGAAATCCTGCACTCAGACGGTTCTCAAATACTTTCCCGAATTCTTCTTCAGGAACCGTCTCATAGATATGGGAAATCTGCTTTCCGGTCCGCTGATCTGCCCAGATGATCGCGTTCCCCAAAGGACGGATCTCTTGATCTACCATCACCAGGCCGTGCATCTGACCGGAGAATCCGATTCCTTTTATCTGCGTCCTGATTTCCGGTTTCTCTTCCAGCATCTTACGGATGGCAAGCACCGTAGCCTCCCACAGCTGGTTCATATCCTGCTCTGCCCGGTCCAGCCCGGGCTTTTTGATGTCGTATTCACACTGGCCTGCCGCTGCTGTTTTCCCTGCCGCGTCCACGGCCACCGCACGCACACTTGATGTCCCAAGATCAATTCCTACAAAGTATTCCATTCATCTTCACCATCCCAGATATCCCGCCAGTCTTTTGCATCTTCCCACAGGAACACTTTTCCCTTGATCAGACGGGCATTTTTATCTGCCTTTCTTAATATTTCCATCTCCTCTTCTGTAAGGAAATCTTCTGTCGTACATTGCAGATTCCCAACATATTCCTTTTCAAACACTGAGAACGGGATTGGGATCTGTCCCCTCTGCACCGCCCATTTCACACAGATGGTAGCCGGATGGCATCCATGAGCCCTGGCAATCTCCTTCAGCTCCGGAAGTTCAAAGGTCACCACATCCCCCTCTTCCGTGTCACGTTCCGGTCTGCAGGGAGATCCCATCGGGCTGAACGCGATCAGCTGAATATCATGGGCCTTACAGTACTCAAACAGCTTTGGCTGCTGGAACGTGGGATTGATCTCTACCTCCAGCACAGTGGGCTTGATCCTGCACAGAGGCAGCACCTTAGAAAGCTTGGTGATCGTCATATTAGACATGCCGATGCTCCTCACCAGCCCCAGATCCACCAGGCGTTCCATCTGCCGCCAGGTCGTCATATATTCTTCCAGGGAAAAAGGAACCGCATCCGGATTTCTGCCTTCCAGGTGTGCTCCCGGTGCATGATAATTGGGGAATGGCCAATGTACCATATAGATATCCAGATAGGAAAGTCCCAGATCACGCAGCGTCTTTGCACAGGCTACCAGTACGTCTCCTTTCCCATGCATATCATTCCAGACCTTTGACATGATCGTCAGTTCCTGCCTCTGGACGATCCCATCAGCAAAAGCCCTGGCAAATACCTTGCCGATCTCCGCCTCATTTCCATAAGAGGCCGCACAGTCAAAAAGACGATAACCGGCCTTGATCGCTCCATACACAGCATCGGACACTTCTTCTGAAGAATAACGGTCATTGCCGAAAGTTCCCATACCGATTCCCGGTATCACCATTCCATTGGACAGCTTTCTTTGCGGCACTAACACTGGATTTACTCGTTCCATCTTACAATTTCTCCTTTCATACCTGTTTTCCTTTATAATCTCCCTTGACAGGGATAATCTGCGCTTTCCACTTTCTTCCTTCCCGGCTCTGTCGCTCCAGGCTCTGATAGATTTCTCTGGCTGCTTTCTCAAGATCCTGATTATATACAGACACCGGATATCTGCCGGATCCTTCAAAATCATCGATAGCCGCCAGCGCAATTCTCTCCTTCTGCGATTCTTCCGGCATCCCCGGGCCCCAGATGGCTTCTGCCGTCTGCTGCGCCAGTTCTCCGGTACCGCACAGGATCATACCATCTGTCATCCTGTCAGACAGTTTTTTTATCTCTCTCTTTGAAGCTTCCGCCATCTGCCGGTCCCGTCTCCACGGTACATGATACACCTGGCCATCGGGACAGAATTTTCGAAAACTTTCTTCTCTTTTCCGGATGTTCCCTACCTGCTGGTTATCCCATCCAATATACAGATACTGTTTGTGCTTCTCCGGCTCCTGCTCAAGCAGCGTCCGCACTGCATCAATATTGTCTACAAAAACACTGTCTGCATAATCCCCGGCAGCATCTGTGTCAAAAAACACCAGATTCATGCCGATACTGCGCAGCCTGAAAAGCTTCTCCTGATCTACACTTCTGTCATCCGGCCAGACCACGGCGTTACGGATATTTTTACTGTACAGCCGGTACAGACAGTCCTCCAGGGCAGTATGCTCCGGCGCTTCCACATATAACAGCAATGCATCATGCTCCCACGCGCACCGCTGGAATTTGGCGATAAAATGAGCAAAAAAGGGGTTCCTGGACGGCGCTGCCAGCGCAATCACATCCAGAGACGTCTCATTTCCATGATTTTTTAAGGTCACCGTTGTCCCATTTCCCACTTCTCTTACGATCAATTCCTCTTCTTCCAGAAGTTCCAGCGCTTTCCTCACCGTAATCCGGCTGACCTCATAATCCACAGCCATCTGCCGCTCCGACGGGATTTTTTCCCCGTCCTGGTATACCCCTTCATAGATCTGACGGCAGATATAATTTTTTAAATCAATATACCGAAGTTCCGTCGTTTCCACAGGCGTCCCTCCTTATCCGAATTTTTCATTGGTATTATATCATGATACCAATTGGGAGTCAAATTCTTTCTGCCCTAATATCTGAAAAATAATCAGAAATAATCGAAAGCAAAAAGCACGACTGTCAGACAGTCGTGCCCCTGCGGATCAAAACTGGCGGAATAATCCTGTGTACCGGCTCCTTTATCGGAATCGGCCTTCTTTTTTTTCGTTCATTCATCTGCTGAGAAAGTATTTCCATCGCTTCCCCGGCTATCACTGATATCTGCTGTCCCACTGTGCTGGTCGGGATAACCGCTTCCCTTGAAATCGGCGAATCGTCAAAACCTATAATCTGATATGTTTCCGGAAGCTTCCCGTATCTCTGAAACAAAAGATTCAAAAGAACGTTGGCATGGGTATCGTTCGGCATAAAAATACCTTTTTTCTTTCCCGGATATTTCTCGTTGATGCGGTCAAGAATTTCCGAAACTTTCTCACGGCTCTCTTCAAACGTACTGCCCAGATGGGTCAAAATCAGTTCATAGGGAACATGATTTTCCTCACAGGTATCCACAAATCCCCGGACCCGTCCATAAGCCGGCGCATCCTCCTTCATATCTGCATTTACATGAACCAGGATGTCACAGTCGCTTTCCCGAAGCAGGCTGGCCGCCTGAACTCCTCCCATATAATTATCCGTATTCACACTGGAAATATAGCGATCCTCCCGCTCAATTCCCACTACCGGTACATGATAAGATGCAAGCTCTATCGAAGGAATCGTCGGACTTAAAATAATCATTCCTTCAATATTATAAGCCATCAGCTCCTGTATATATTGTCTCTCGATATCTGCATGTTCGTTTCCTGCAAAAACCAGAAATTTATATCCGTATTTTTCATAAGTGGAAAGAATCTGACTGAGCATCTCTGAATAGTAATGCATATAAAGATTGGGAATAATCACGCCCACAAACTCCGTCCTTCCACTGGCCAGTATCCGTCCCACCTTATTCTCTTTATAATCCAGAGCCACCAGAGCGTCCGCGATCTTTTTCTGATTTTCCAGTGTCAGTGAATCCGGGTCATTGAAATATCTGGAAATCGTAGTCTTAGAAAAATTTGTATAAGCTGCGATATCTGCAAATGTGACTTTTTTTGATTTCATTCTTTTCCTTCCCTTCTCTGCCGGCTCCCCGGCAGCATTCCGTCCGTGTCTATAGTATAACAAAGAGAGGCCCGTAAAATCAATAAAGTAACCGATTCCGGAACCGGTTTTGTCAAATGTGTACAGAAATGATGGGACAAAAATATAACATATGCCGAAAGTGCAGTTCTCTACGTATCTTTCTATTGACATTCCTTTTCTAAAGCACTATGATTTCATTAAAAGAACCGGTTACTTTACCGGTTACAATAAGGTTGCACTACAATTATAACATGAAAGGCTAAAGGAGGAGATGGAATGAAAAAACGGTTGCTGTGCCTGATGGGTGTTTTTCTGGCCGCGGCATGCCTGGGCGGCTGTCAGCAGAAGGATCCAAAGCCTGGTGAGGTCGCCGGCTATGACAGCGGTGAGAAATATCTTTCCATATGGGTTCACTCAATCGAAGACACTGAGGAAGGGCAGGCGTACAAGGAATCGGTAGAAAGTTTTAACGAGGCTTATGACGGACAATATTTTGCCGACATCGAATTTGTCCCCAGAAACGACAGCGGCGGCGGATATTCAGATAAGGTCAATGCCTCCGTCATGTCGGGCGGATTACCGGACGTCCTGACAGTAGACGGGCCTAATATCGCTGCTTATGCGGCAAACGGCATCATACAGCCGCTGGCTGAATTGACCGACGAGGAGAAAAGCCAGTACCTTCCCTCTATTATTGAGCAGGGGACGGTAAATGATAAACTGTATGCCCTGGGCGTCATGGAATCCAGCGTTGGTCTTTACTATAATAAAGACATCCTGGATGAAGCCGGTATCGAAGTTCCGGATGCAGATCATCCATGGACCTGGTCAGAGTTTTCGGACATTCTGGAACAGCTGAAACCTCTGATGGAAGAAAAAGACGGATATCCCTTAGACATGACCTTCCCGGTAGGCGAAACGAGTATCTACTATTTTGCCCCATTTGTATGGTCCGGAGGCGGAGAGCTTGTAAGCGAAGACGGGCTGACTGTTGACGGATATTTTAATTCTGACAAGACTGCAGCAGCGATGAAATATTTCCGCTCCATTGTTGAAAACGGCTATATGTCTAAAGCGCCCATCGACCAGCTCTTTGAGAGCGGCCGCGCGGCATTCAAATTTGACGGTGCCTGGGAAGTCAATACTGTTTATAACAGCTACAAGGATCTGAACCTGGGCGTTGCGCCTTATGTAGTGAGCGATGACTGGGACGGCGGCGCATATACTCCGACAGGCTCCTGGGCTTTCGCAGCTTCTTCTGAAACCGAAGAACTGGAAGGCGCCACAGAACTGGTAAAATGGATGAGCGGCGTAGACAGCGGAATCCGTATCTGGGATATGACCAAGAACTTCCCTTCCACCTATGAGGCGTTTGAAAACATTGATGTATTCCAGACTGACGAAAATTACAGCGCTCTTTACAATCAGTTGAGCACCTATGGCCATCCGAGACCGAAGACGCCGGTATATCCACAGGTCAGCACCTGCTTCCAGGAAGTACTGGAAGGTGTCGCATTAAGTGGAAATGACGTACAATCGGAACTGGATGGAGCTGTGAAACGAATTGACTCAAAACTGGAACGTTATACGAGGGATTAGAATATGAAAAAGAAAAATTCAATTATGGGAATGGCGTTTTTCGGTCCTGCGCTGTTATTGCTGACCATCTTTTTGTTCCTGCCTATGCTGCTGACCCTGGGATTCAGCTTTACCGATTATTTCGCGTTGAACCCGGAACTTACGCACTTTGTGGGACTGGAAAACTACATAGGTATTTTTAAAGATGAACTTTTTGTACAATCATTTACAAATACTGTTAAATTTGTAATCATTATCGTGCCTCTGCAGTGCGGCGGCGCCCTTCTGCTGGCGCTGGCCATTAACAAAGCGGCTCACTGCAAGAAATATTTTAAAGTGGCCTTTTTCGTGCCTGTTGTTATGTCACTGGCCGTTGTATCCACACTGTGGATGCAGATCTACAGCCCGGAAGGCATTCTTAATACACTGCTTGCCAACTTCGGGATCGATACGCAGCCGTTTATCCACAGCGCAGATCAGGCACTGCCGTCCATCGCCATCATGAGTGTATGGCAGGGCGTCGGCTATCAGATGATCATCTTCCTTGGCGGTCTGCAGAATATCAATCCTGCACTCTACGAGGCTGCCGAAATGGATCACGCAACCGCCTGGCAGAAATTCAAAGATATTACACTGCCGGAACTGAAGCCTTTGTGCGTATTCGTATTTATCACGGTTACCATTGGTGCATTCCGTATGCTGGTACAGCCGATGGTCATGACCGGAGGCGGACCGGATCACTCCACTTACACCATTGTGTACGACATTTACGAAACAGGTACCGTCAACTGGGAGATGGGCCTGGCTTCTACTATGGCAATTGTATTTACAGTATTTGTTGTAATACTGACGATCATCCAGAACATACTGACAAAAGACAGGGAGGGAAAAAAGCATGTTGACAAAAAAGCAAAGGCGAATTAACTGGATACTTGTAGTTGTGCTGCTGGTTCTGTCCATCTTCTTCCTGTTCCCGGTCATCTGGATGCTGGCCAACTCCTTTAAGCCGGATGCAGCGATCACAGCAGATATGAACTCTATTGCAGCGTTCATACCTCCGGCTCTGAGCGGAAGTTTTCTGGACAACTACATTTCCATCATCACGGATACAAGCTTCCTTAGATATATGGGAAATACTCTTCTCTATGCGGCGATCCTGATCGTTTTAAGCATTATTGTAAATGGCCTTGCAGGATATGCCCTGGCAAAGATCAAATTTCCCTTCCGTGACCAATGGCTCATGATCATTATCATGCTGCTGATCGTCCCGACTGAAACGGTTATCACGATCCATTTCCTGATCATTGCAAAGGCCGGGCTTTTAAATACGATCCTTGGTTATATTTTACCGCTGATCGTAAATCCATTTAATATTTACCTGTTCCGCCAGGTGTTTGTGAGCCTGCCGGACGATGTTTATGAAGCCGCCCAGCTGGACTTCTGCGGTCCTGTGAAATATTTCTTCACCATGGTCCTTCCGATGTCAAAAACAGTTGTGGCAACCGTCAGCGTATTTACATTCCTGAATGTATGGAACGATTATCTGTGGCCGTCACTGGTCTTTACTTCCAGCGATCTTCTGACAGCCCAGATCGGTCTTAACTCTATCACATCTAATGAAAATACGACGATGGGACAGACACTCGCAGTTATTACACTGGTAACCATACCGGTTATTATCATCTATTCTCTGTTCTCCAAACAGATTGTAGAAGGTGTAACATCAACAGGTTCAAAGGAAGGATAAAAAGATGAGTTTTATTGAATTTAAAAATATATGTAAAAGATATCCCGGATCAGACAGCAACACAGTAGACAACTTTAATCTCAATATTGAAGAAAAAGAATTTATTGCTTTTGTCGGCCCTTCCGGGTGCGGGAAATCAACTACACTGCGCATGATCGCCGGATTTGAAGAGATCACAGGCGGCGAACTCTATATCGACGGCAAGAAAGTCAATGAAGTCGCTCCAAAAGACAGGGGCATTGCAATGGTATTCCAGAACTATGCACTGTATCCGCATATGACCGTTGAAAAAAATATCAGCTACGGTCTTAAGAACATGCATATCCCGGCTGATGAGATCAAGAAAAAAGTCGACTGGGCCATCGATATCCTTGGTCTGGAAGAATTCCGTTACCGGAAGCCTAAAAACCTCTCCGGAGGTCAGCGCCAGAGAGTCGCCCTGGGACGTGCGATCGTGAAAAACCAGAAGGTTTTCCTTATGGACGAACCACTGTCGAACCTGGATGCAAAGCTTCGTGTCAGCATGAGAACAGAGATCAGCAAGCTGCACAGAGAACTGGGAGCTACCACCATCTATGTCACTCATGATCAGGTAGAAGCCATGACTATGGCAGACCGGATCGTCATCATGAAAGAGGGCGTGATCCAGCAGGTCGGGAAGCCAATGGAGCTTTATGACCACCCGAAGAATCTCTTTGTCGCAGGCTTTATCGGTTCTCCGCAGATGAACTTCTTTGATGTTACGGTAGACGGAAATACTGTGAAATTCAGCAACGGAAGCGTTCTGACACTTCCTGAGGAAACAATGAGTTCCTTAAACGGACGCAGCGGCGACATGGTTCTTGGCATCCGGGGTGAAGATATCAAGACAGATGCCTATACACTCAGCCAGCATGACGGCGATAAATTACAGGCCACCATTTCTGATACAGAAGTAATGGGAAATGAAAACAATTTATACTTTGAATTTGGCGGCGCCCAGGCTGTTGCCCGCGTATCAAAGGATGAGATCTGCAGGATCGGCGATACAATAGATTTCATATTTATGCCGTCAAAAATTCATTTCTTTGACAAAGAAACAGGCGTCAATTATATGGAAGAATAAAATATTTAAAAGATGGAGGCAATATGAAGAGACATCAAAACCTGCACTTAAAGGCACCTGACAACTGGGTCAACGACCCAAATGGATTTATCTACTACAAAGGGTATTATCACCTCTTCTATCAATATTTCCCCTATGGTCCCCGCTGGGGGACCATGCACTGGGGGCATGCAGTCAGCAAAGATCTGGTTTCCTGGGAACATAAGGACCTGGCTCTCTTTCCCACGATCAAGGAGGATCAAAACGGATGTTTTTCCGGAAGCGCTATCGAGGAAGACGGAAAGCTTTATCTCGTCTACACCGGAGTCCGCTATGAAGAGATCAATCCCCATGATCCGCACACCTGCCTGAACGATCAGTTTGAATCCGCACAGCTGATGATCGCCTCGGATGATGGATTTCATTTTGATAACCAGAGGCATAAAGAAGTTATCATCCCTCCGGTTACAGATCCCCTGCTGGGTGACAGGACTCATACCAGAGACCCGAAGATCTGGCGTGGAAAAGACGCCTGGTATATCATCCTGGGCAGCACCATTCGCCGCGATCACGGAGAAGTCCTTTTCTACCGCAGCGAAGACCTGCATACCTGGCACTACATGAACCGTGCCGAGAAAAACTCCGACTATGGCTGGATGTGGGAATGTCCGGACTATTTTGAAACTTCAGGCGGAAAGGTTCTGCTGATTTCTGCCATGCACCTGTTAAAGAACAACGAAAAAGAGAAAAATCATTCCATCTGCTTTACCGTTGACTATGATGAAGACACCTGTACGATCCAGATCCCTGATACATACCAGTACCTGGATTACGGCCTGGATCTCTATGCTCCTCAGACTACGGTTGACAAAGAGGGCCGGCGCGTCCTGTCTGCATGGATCCGGATGCCAAAGGTTACAAAAGAAGGCTGGATTGGAATGTTCTGCTCCCCTCGTGTCGTGGAAGTGGAAAACAATCATATCTTTTTCCGGATGCACCCGAATATCCGTGATGCCTATCGGAAAGACATTTCTGATGTGGCAGAGGCGTCTGAAGACGGCTATATGGCAGAATTTGATCTGAAAGACGGAGAGTACGCTGAAATCGGCGGCTTCAGGCTCTGGCGTGAGGGAGACTGCCTCATCACAGACCGGACAAACGTCTTTCCGGATTTTGAAGGTGCTCATCTGATATCCAGGACCCCTGAACTGCAGGAAGGCTGCCATCTTGAAATCCTGGTCGATCCTAATCTGATCGAAATATATATTAACAATGGAGAGTATGTGCTCAGCAATATCGTTTACGACCTGAAAAATACTTTTCACAGCAATGCTTCTTCAGAAATACGGTTCTCTACTACAGAGTAATACAATCTTTTTAAGGCCGGCGTCTCAGAGCACCGGCCTTTTTGTCAAAAAATTTCACTTCTTTTCTTTATATTGACTGGAAACTATTTTCCCTCTATACTTTATATAAAATATGGGGCAGTGTATCTGCTTTTCCTGAGGGGGGCTTTCATTATGTTAAAAAAAATGCTGGGGACAATACTGGGAATTCTGATCCTGGTTCTCGGGATCGTCTGCTATGTAAAGCTTCAGACTCCGGCAACGGGAGAAAAAGTTGACGGCTATCTTCTGTCCACTTCCGGCGGCACTTACTGCGGCGGCACCAAAACAGGCTCCATTGCGTTACGTATCGAAACAACAGGTTCCGGCTATCAGAAAATGTTTGTCACCTCCGACGATGTCACCAAAAACGGCGATAAAAAGATTGTCGACGGCCGGTACCTTCTGCGCGTATACCGTGGAGACCATCAGCTCCCAGGCGCTGTCTGCGAAACAGACAGCCTGCATGACCACCAAGAATTAAGGGTATACTTCACCACCGTGGATAATCCGTCTCCTTCCCAGGATATCGAGATCGTAATCTCAGAAAATTCTGAGGAAAATGTTGTGGCACGGATCAAATGCGCTTTGAAAAACGACTCCAGTCTTGCAGAATTTGGCACTGTGGACGGCAATGCCCTTGCCCGCATCTCGTCTTCGGGAGTCTGTCTTGATCTTTCCGATCCCTCTTTTTCGCGTCCCGACTTTCAGTCTGTGGGTTCCCTCAGTCTGAAGACTTCTTCGGATACCGTTACTGTAGCGCTTAACAATCGTGTGGAGCCCCAGACAGCAGCTGAACACGACATCATATTCCCTCCTGTATGCTCTCAGAGCAGTGAAAACAAAGGCTCGTATGCTTATGCTCTTGACCTGGATGGCTGGCAGGATATTGAGTCTCTGACGCTGAAAAGTGCGGCGGCCGGCATTACCTTGATGGTCCGCAAGGATCTTCTTGATGATCTCCAGTATGTCTCCGGCTCCGTGGTATACCAGGAGGACGGCGTCATTTCCATCACAGACGACAATATGCTCTATAAAGCGCCCCTCCCCGAATCTCAGAAAGATACCATCTTTGATATCGGAACCTCTGTAGACATTTTTTACGGCGATAAAATCAAACAGGATTATGGCTACGATCTGGTGGATGTCACGGCTGTCACCGGATAGATTGGGCATTTCTACCAATGTTTTCTCCTCAAATTTTTGGCAAAAAGGACTTTTGAAACGGGCGGATTATTTTTGGTATAATTAAGAATAGAGGAACTATGCCCACGGACAAAAGGAGGAGATTATATGCCCCGTGTGAATGATTATGTAAACTACAGTACTCATGGAATCTGTAAGATAGAAGATCTGCGCTTTATAAAGTTTGATTCCTGTGCCAGCGGACACGACTACTATGTACTAAAGCCGATCGCCCGGGATACCAGCAGTCTCTTTGTGCCTGCCGATAACCCTGTTCTGATGGAACGGATGCGTCCGGTCCTTTCTCCGGAAGAGATCGATCAGATCATCTTAAGCGTGAAAGATCAGAATCTTCTGTGGATCAGCGACCGAAAGCAGCGTTCTGCCCAGTTCCAGGAAATCCTTCGTACCCGCGATGAGCGTGAGCTGCTGCTGCTCATCAGCTGTCTCTACCTCAAGTCTACCGAGACGGAAAAAGATCTTTCCAATACAGATGCCCAGGTCCTTAAAAAAGCGGAATCCATCATTGACCAGGAATTTTCCTTCTCATTGAAGATCAGCACATCCAGCATCGGAAGCTATATCCGCGAACGGCTGGGGCTGAAATAGAAAAGAGATACCGGGGTTACCCCAGTATCTCCATAAATTCCTCGCCGGTAATCGTCTCTTTATCATACAGGTACTCTGCCAGCTCGTCCAGCTTTGCTCTGTTGTCTTCCAGGATCTTTGCGGCCTTTTCATGCTGCTGTCTGACCAGTGCCACTACCTGGCGGTCGATCTCCGCCTGCGTCTCGGCAGAACAGCTAAGGGAAGTATCTCCGCCCAGATACTGGTTATTTACCGTCTCCATGGCTACCATGTCAAAGTCTTTGCTCATGCCATACCTGGTGATCATCGCTCTTGCCAGTTTCGTTGCCTGTTCGATATCATTGGAAGCTCCTGTAGACGCAGAATGGAAAACCAGCTCTTCCGCCGCCCGGCCGCCTGCCAGGGTGGCGATTTTATTTTCCAGTTCCTCCTGACTCATCAGATAATGATTTCCCTCTTCTACCTGCATGGTATATCCAAGCGCTCCCGATGTCCGCGGTACAATGGTTATCTTCTGTACCGGCGCTGAATGCGTCTGTTTTGCCGCTACCAGTGCATGGCCGATCTCATGGTAAGCCACGACTTTCTTCTCCTGATCTGTCAGGATCGCATTTTTCTTCTGATAGCCTGCAATCACGACTTCTATACTCTCTTCAAGGTCTGCCTGGGTCACTACTTTTCTCCCCTCTCTGACAGCCCGGAGTGCCGCTTCATTGATGATGTTGGCAAGCTCGGCTCCTGATGCGCCGGACGCCATCCGTGCAATCTGCTTGAAATCTACGCTTTCGTCCAGCTTTACCTTCTTTGCATGGACCTTAAGGATCTCTTCTCTGCCCTTCAGATCCGGCAGCTCTACCGGTACTCTCCGGTCAAAGCGCCCTGGTCTTGTCAGCGCCGGATCCAGGGATTCCGGACGGTTGGTAGCTGCCAGGATAATTACTCCGTTATTCGTCTCAAAGCCGTCCATCTCTGTCAGAAGCTGGTTCAGCGTCTGCTCGCGCTCGTCATTGCCTCCTACCCGGCCATCACGCTTCTGGCCGATGGCGTCGATCTCATCGATAAATACGATACACGGGGCTTTTTCCTTTGCCTGCTTAAAAAGGTCCCGCACTTTCGATGCACCCATACCTACAAACATTTCTACAAATTCTGAACCTGACATGGAGAAAAACGGTACGTTTGCCTCTCCTGCCACTGCCTTTGCCAGCATGGTCTTTCCGGTTCCCGGAGGTCCGACTAACAGAACACCTTTGGGCATAGATGCTCCCACCTCCTGATATTTGGAAGGATTATGCAGATACTCTACGATTTCCGAAAGATTTTCCTTTGCCTCATCTTCCCCGGCAACATCCGAAAACCGGATTCCGTCTGAAGATTTGACATATACCTTGGCGTTGCTCTTTCCCATACCAAAGATCATGGAATTGGGACCGCCGCTGGCCTTATTCATCAGTTTTCTGGACATATACTGTCCAATGGCGATAAAGATCACGATCGGCAGTACCCAGGACAAGATCGCACTCACCACAGGCGACGTCTGCTGGATGATCTGTCCGGAGAACTCTGCCCCTGACTTATACAGCCGCTTCGTCAGATCAGGATCCTCTACCATGCCGGTCTTATAGACTGTCTTTTCATCCTTATCTGTAAAAACGATCTCATTTTCTTCCTGCTGGATCTCTACCTGGCCGATGTTCTTATCTTCCGTCATCTTGATAAATTTTTCATATCCCACTTCCTTTACCTGGCGCTCAGCCGCCCAGGGCATTACAAGGAAGTTAAACATCAATAAAATAATAAGAACAATCGCATAATAAGAAATAATAGGTTTTCTGGGTCTCTTAATTTCCTGCATCGTAATTCCTCTCTTTCGTTATTACTGTTTTTATGATATTAAATATTCTGAAAAAAAACGAGTATCAATTTATTAAAAATGTCCTTACATATTCTCTGTTTTGTAAGGACATCTTAAAAACATTATCAGTAGCCAGATACTTTTTATCCCGTTACTATATTTATAGAAGTGTCGGCACATGCCGACAGCGACAAAAAGGAAAGAGGTTGATTTATGAGCACAATCCAATTACTTACCACCCTTGACCAGACCTACCTTCCAAGACTGCAGGTACTGCTCACTTCCATCTATGTAAACCAGACGGACGATCCTGTGGATCTGTATCTTCTTCACAGCAGGATTCCGGAAGAGAATCTGTCACTTGTCGACAGACAGTGCAAAATCCTGGGATTTCATTTTTTCCCGATCCAGATTCCTCCGTCTGCATTCCAGGAGGCGCCGGTTACCAGAACCTATCCCCGGGAAATGTACTATCGCCTGCTGGCGCCGCATCTCCTTCCTGGACAGCTTCATCGTATCCTGTATCTGGATCCGGATATTCTGGTGATCAATCCGCTGCGCCCTCTCTGGAACCTGGATCTGAACGACCATGTCTTTGCCGCGGCTTCTCATACAGGGAAAACGGATCTGGCTAACAGTATCAATCAGCTCCGCCTGGGAACCGACCACAATTATTTTAATTCCGGCGTTCTTTTGATGGATCTGGATAAAGGGCGGAGGTTCATTCACCCCGAGGCTCTTTTCACCTTCGCGGAGGAGCACAGCAAGGAACTTCTTCTTCCCGATCAGGACATCCTGAACTGTCTCTATGGCAGCCAGATCCTGGAAGTAGATGATGCCGTCTGGAATTATGATGCCAGAAATTACAACAACTATCTTCTGCGAAGCTCCGGCGTCTGCAATATGGACTGGGTCATGAAAAACACTTCCATCCTGCACTTCTGTGGGAAATCAAAGCCATGGCACGCCGGGTATATCCATAGATTCGGCATCCTGTATAAACACTATATGCAGCTGACCCACCGCATCAGCGGCGTTTCAGAACTATAGAATCTTACCACTCATCTTCTGCTGCCATTTCTTTTCTCCCGGGGACCATCTGTCCTGTCAGAATCCTCTTGATCTGATCCGTCAGCTTCGCCCGGGCTGACGGACCCTTGTCCGAATAATACATCAGCACTCCCGTCATTCCACAGGCATAGAATCTGAGCATGACTTCCATATCCTCATAATCGATTTTTACATCCGGTGTCTTATATCTCTCAATCAGCCGTTTCAGATACTGCGTCATGGCATCAACCAGAATTTTATCGATCCCGTTCCATTTTTTTGATACCATAAACCTTTTCAGTTGAGAAGAATTTTCTCTGAAAAAAGAAATGAAAATTTCCAGCGCTTCTTCCAGTTCATCTGCCTCCACGCTTTTTTCCAGCAGTTCCTTCCCTTTTTGCTGTACTGTCCATTCCATTACCTCATCCATATCCTGGAAATGATAATAGAATGTCTGTCTGGAGATATGACATTCGCCGATCAGCATGGTAACGGTGATCTTATCCACATCCCGGGTCTTTATCAGTTCTAAAAAAGTATCCGAAATCAGCTTTCTCATTTCGCCTTTTCTGGTATACCCCATTTCATCACCTACACCTTAAACCGGTACCCGACCCCCCAGATTGTCTCAATATACTGAGGATTCGAGGTATCCATCTCCACCTTTTCCCGGATCTTCTTGATATGCACTGTCACGGTAGCGATATCACCGATGGATTCCATATCCCAGATTTCCCGGAACAACTCTTCTTTAGTATACACATGGTTCGGATGACTGGCCAGGAAGGTCAAAAGATCAAACTCCTTTGTGGTAAAGGTCTTTTCTTCACCGTTGACCCAGACTCTCCGGGCTGTCGTATCAATCTTTAATCCACGGATCTCGATGATCTTGTTCGCCTCCATGGCGCTGCCTGTCAGGCGGTCATATCTGGCAAGATGGGCCTTCACACGGGCCACCAGCTCACTGGGACTGAAAGGCTTGGTCATATAATCGTCTGCCCCAAGACCCAGTCCACGGATCTTGTCAATATCATCCTTTTTGGCCGAGACCATAATGATCGGCGTATTTTTTTTCTCCCTGATCTGCCGGCAGATATCAAAGCCGTCAATCCCCGGAAGCATCAGATCAAGAATATACAGGTCGAAATCTTCTTCCATCGCTCTTGAAAGCCCGGTTTCTCCATCCGTGGCTACCTCTACCTCAAACCCGCTCAGCTCCAGATAATCCTTCTCCAGATCAGCGATGGCTTCTTCATCTTCTACAATCAATATTTTACTCATAAATCGGCACCTCCTGATATTTTCTCAGAACAAAATACATGGTCGTTCCCGTCTCTTCACGGCTGGTCGCCCAGATCTTTCCACCATGCTCTTCTATGATCTTCTTTACGATCGACAGACCAATACCGCTCCCACCTTTGGATGAATTCCTGGATGCGTCGGTGCGGTAAAACCGGTCAAAAATATTCGGCAGATCTTTGGCCGCGATCCCTTTTCCGTTATCTTCCAGCTCTACCTGTACAAAGTCTCCCACATCTTTGACCCGCAGATTGATCTTCGCCTTTGGCTTATCCATATATTTCAGTGAATTATTGACGATATTGTGGATCACTCTCTTGATCTGCTCCGCGTCGGCAATGACTTTCACATCTTTTTCCACATAATTAAAATATCCAAACTCCACATTTTTTGCTTCCAGCTCCAGGGACAGATCCTCCGCACAGTCCTCAAAGTAATCGTTGACGGACAGGGTATTGAAATTGTAAGGAATACGGTTGGTATCAATCTTTGAATAAAAGGTCAGCTCATTGATCAGTGTATTCATCTCATCTGCTTTATTGTAGATCGTCCGCACGTATTTCTGCATCTTCTCCGGCGTATCCGCCACTCCGTCCATGATCCCTTCTGCATAGCCCTTGATTGCCGTCACCGGTGTCTTTAAATCATGGGAAATGTTGCTGATCAGCTCCTTGCTTTCTTTATCATAACGAAGCTTTTCGTCCACATTATCTCTCAGACGGATCCGCATCTCTTCCAGATCCTGGGCAAGTCTTCCCATCTCGTCATCCGCCATGGGCTTCAGCTCAAAATCCAGATTGCCTTCTTTAATATTCTTTGCAGCAATCTGCATCTTCTGCAGCGGCTGCATGACGGAACGGTAGATCCAGAACACCAGCAGTGCCGCCGTAAAAATCAGGATGAAAACGATACATATCGCAATATCTACCAGAAATTCTTCCAGCTCCGGAATCATCTTGCGGACATCTGATACAATAAATGCGCTTCCATCATCCCCATCTGGGAATTCAAAATCCACCTGCTTTACCAGAGCCTGGGCGTCTCCTCCAAGATACATCCCGTTTTCTGATGTTGTCGCAGATCCTCCGTATTCAGGGAGTTCGGCAATCACACTCTCGGCCGAATCCATATCCGTCCCCACATAGATAATGGTATTCTCCTTCCGGACCAGAAGATACGCATTTTTATCCTGCAGGATCTGGTTGAACTCTCCCAGCGTCGTGGCGTCGCTCATTTCTCCTGGATCTTCCAGCGCCATATTTACCAGCTGGTGATAGGGCTCCTCGGTAAGGCTGGAGATCGTCTGCATGGAATTTGAAAGCGTTTCCACCGTGGTTCCTGTAAGTTTATATGTTTTTTCAATCGTGCTGATCTGATAAACCCCCAGCAGGAATATCAGAGCTCCTCCCAGAATAATGGGAAGCAAAAGCACGGTCAGAAATGCAATGATCAATTTCGTCTTCAGCTTCATAGACTACATCCTCCGACAAAAGTATAGCATGAAAAAGGGTGCTTCTTAACAAAGCACCCATAAACTTTTATAAAATTTTTATAAATACTTTTTCAGCACGTCTACTTTGTCCAGTTTTTCCCACGGAAGGTCGATGTCTGTCCGTCCGAAATGGCCGTATGCGGCTGTCTGCTTGTAGATCGGCCGTCTCAGATCCAGCATCTTGATGATGCCGGCCGGGCGAAGGTCGAAGTTCTCCCGGATGATTTCTACCAGCTTCTGGTCGCTAAGTTTTCCGGTTCCGAAGGTGTCTACCATGATGGATGTCGGATGAGCTACTCCGATGGCATATGACAGCTGGATCTCACATTTCTTTGCAAGCCCTGCCGCCACCATATTCTTTGCCACATACCGGGCCGCATAAGCTGCTGAACGGTCTACCTTGGTGCAGTCCTTGCCTGAAAATGCTCCGCCGCCGTGACGGGCCATCCCACCGTAAGTATCTACGATCAGCTTGCGTCCTGTCAGTCCGCTGTCTCCGTGAGGGCCGCCGATGACAAATCGGCCGGTCGGATTGATAAAGAACTTCGTTTCTTCATCCGTCATCCCTTCCGGGATCACAGCGTCAAATACATATTTCTTGATATCCTCATGAATCTGTTCCTGGCTGACTTCCGGATTGTGCTGGGTGGAAAGCACCACTGCATCCAGGCGGAAAGGCACGCCGTTTTCATCATATTCTACGGTCACCTGTGTCTTGCCGTCCGGGCGCAGATAAGGCAGGGTTCCGTTTTTCCGTACTTCTGTTAGTCTGCGTGCCAGCTTGTGCGCCAGTGCGATCGGATATGGCATGAATTCCGGCGTCTCATCAGAGGCATAGCCGAACATCATTCCCTGGTCTCCGGCGCCGATCTCATCAAGATCTGCATCTGACATCTGGCTCTCCTTTGCCTCCAGCGCCTTATCCACTCCCAGGGCAATGTCGGCAGACTGTTCATCAATGGCTGTGATCACCCCGCAGGTATCCGCATCAAAGCCAAATTTTCCTCTTGTATAACCGATCTCCCTGACTGTATCACGCACAATCTTCTGGATATCTACATACGCATTTGTGGTAATCTCGCCCATGACCATCACAAGACCGGTGGTCGTGCAGGTCTCACACGCTACACGGCTCATGGGATCCTGCTCCATCAGCGCGTCCAGGATCGCATCCGAGATCTGGTCGCACATCTTGTCCGGATGGCCTTCTGTTACAGATTCTGAAGTAAATAAATGTCTCTCCATAGCTTTTTGTCTCCTTTGCCTGTTTTCTTTTTCGGCATCCTTTCTCCCGTTTGAGTGATCCATGTCATCAAAAAAGCAGTCCGCATAAGCGGACTGCTTTATATCTTCATAAACCAATCCTCTTATTGTTCGATTGCTCGCTCAGGTTGGCACCTTCCCGATATCGCGGGGGTTGCCGCAGCTTCACAGATCCTTTGTATCTCCACTGCTCTGAATAAGAGAAAGTCTGCAATATGTTAAATTTTATGTACGAGTAAGACTTTACACTCTTTTACACAGGTTGTCAAGAGCCAATTTTTATCCTGTGCCTCCTTAGATTTTTTTCGTTGCGGCCAGTCCTGCCACACAGCAGACTCCGGCGGCCAGCAGCGCATTTACCTGTCCTGCCGTCTCCAGCAGCACCGGGCAGAGTACGGAGGCAATTCCATATCCGATCATGACTGCTCCAAAATTTGTGCCCTGATGTTTCATGCCGAAACAATCAGATACCAGTACCGGAAATACGCTCACCACGCCTCCGTATACCATACAGATCACAGAGCATAACGCAGCAAACAGTATCCCTCCGGCCGCCATGAGTCCAAATGAGGAAAACATTGCCAGAATAAACAAAAGATAAACGACGCTCTTCCGTCCGATTTTATCAGACAGCCACGGCGCCGCCACACGGCCGACAATGTTTGCCACCGACGCGATCGTTACACCGGCCAGCGCCTGCGCCCCCGTAAGGCCCCTTTCCATGCCCAGAGACTTCATCAGAGGATTGACCAGTACATACGCCGGCACCGCTAATGCCATTGCCAGGCTGATCCAGTAATAGCGCTTGGTCTTCATCATTTCCACTACGGTATACTGCCTCTGGTCCTTTTCCTTCCACATCTCGTCCATTTCTCCATTCCCGGTACCGCGCCTCTGAATTTCCTCCGGAGCTTCTTCCAGGAAAAAACCGCCCAGGCACAGCACTGCATAAATGACCGTCACGATAAGCATGGCAAAATGAAACCCTTTTCTCGACAGGATCCAGTCACACAGCGGATTCATGACCACACCTGAGATTCCGATCACGCCGATGGTGATCCCGGTAACCAGCCCACGTTTGTCCGGGAACCAGCCTTGCGGCACTGCCACCAGCATACTGAAAGCACAGCCGGATCCCAGTCCTCCAATCACGCCGTACCCAAGCGAAACCATCCACGGCGCGTCCTGCGGCGCCAGCGCTGCCATCAAAAAGCCCAGACACATAAACAGACTTCCGTACAACATCGTCTTCTTTGCCCCGATCCTGTGCTGCAAATATCCACCAATCATATTTCCAAAGGCAAACACTCCGATGATCAAAGTAAACGGCTGGCTGGACACAGCCGTCGACACCCCAAACTCCTTCTGCATATACGGCTGAAACACCGTCCAGATATACGGGTTGCCATGCACAAAATTTACAGCCGCCGCAACCACCAAAATAAAATACCTGTTACTTTTCCACTCTTTCCACATATGTTATCCACATTTTCCACATAAATTTCAATTGGGGACGGGGGATTTCCGAAAATCCCCCGTCCCCAATTGAAAGAACTTAACCTACTTTTAATTTGAACTTCTGAATTTCTTTTTCTGTTGATACTTTTTCGATAATTCCGCCAATTGAGCGAAGTTTTTCTTCGAATCTTTCGTAGCCTCTCTGGATATACACGATGTCATCCACGATAGTAATTCCGTCGGTTGCCAGCCCTGCGATGCACAGTGCTGCGCCTGCGCGCAGATCCGGCGCGCTGACTCTTGCTCCGGTGAAGTGATCTACGCCTTCGATGGTTGCGGAATTTCCTTCGATCTTAATATTTGCGCCCATTCTTGCCAGCTCATCCAGATATTTGAAACGATTCTCAAAAATACTTTCTGTAATAATACTTGTCCCCTTGCACAGAGCCAGCGTCACGCCGATCTGTGGCTGCATGTCTGTCGGGAATCCTGGATATGGCAGGGTCTTTACGTGTGTGCTTCTTAAGTTGCCCTTGGACACCACGCGGACCGCATCGTCAAACTCTTCTACTTCGCATCCAATCTCTACCAGCTTTGCAATAGTTGCTTCCAGGTGCTTCGGAATTACATTTAAGACTGTCACGTCTCCCTTTGTAGCTGCTGCCGCAAACATAAAGGTTCCGGCCTCAATCTGATCCGGGATTACGGAATATTCTGTACCGTGAAGGCTCTGTACGCCACGGATCTTGATCACGTCTGTACCGGCGCCGCGGATGTTGGCTCCCATACTGTTCAGGAAATTTGCCACATCAACCACATGCGGTTCCTTGGCCACGTTCTCAAGGATCGTCATACCCTCTGCCATAGCTGCTGCCATCATTACGTTGATGGTTGCCCCCACACTGACCACGTCAAAATAAATATGCTTTCCGACCAGACGATCCGCCTCAGCCATGATCTTGCCAAATTCAATCTCAACATCTGCACCCAGCGCACGGAATCCTTTGATATGCTGGTCGATCGGACGGCTTCCGATATTGCATCCGCCCGGCAGAGCTACCTCTGCACGTTTATATTTTCCAAGCAGCGCCCCCAGCAGATAATAGGACGCACGGATTTTTTTAATATAATCATATTCGATAGAAATATCATGAATATTTTTTCCATTAATCTTCACCGTATGTCTGTCCACCCGGTGAACCATTGCCCCAATCCCCTCGATTGCATCCAGCAATACATTGATATCATTTACATCCGGAAGATTATCGATCAATACCGTTTCATCTGTCATAATTGCCGCAGACAAAATCGCAAGCGCAGCATTCTTCGCACCGCCAATCTCTACTTCTCCGACCAGCGGATGTCCGCCCTTAATAATATATTGTTCCATAACACACCTCAAAAAAATACAATCTATTTTACTCTCATTTTACAAATTTTCAACTCTATATTCTTCGATATTATATCATAGAATTTGCATTTGTAAAACATTTTTTACATTTTGTAACTTATCTGTAATATCTTTATTGATGTTTTTTATCCTTTTCCACTGCATCCAGCACTGCCTGAATCGTCTCTTCCAGCTCCATCCCGTCTTCGCAGATCGTAATATCTGCATACCTTTCAAACAGCTTTACCCGCTCCTCATACAGATCTTTCAGGGACTGTCCATCCTTTAATACTACGCCCCTGTTTCTTGCATTATTCAATCTTTTATTTATTGTCTCGTAAGATGCCTTTAAATATACGATTCTGCCGATTTCTTTATAATGATTCATGGCGTTTTCGCAGTATACCACGCTTCCTCCCGGTGAAATCACGGCATGGTCCGCACAGATCCCGGCATTTACCCGGTCTTCTACCTGCAGGAATCCCTCGATACCCTTTTCCTGGATAATCTCTTTTAAAAGCTTTCCCTCAGTCTCCTGAATCAAAATATCCGCATCTACAAACCGATATCCCAGACGTTTTGCCACGACTACCCCTACGGTACTTTTCCCCACCGCAGGCATACCGATAAATATGATATTATCCATATACCGCCTTTCTCCTTTCTTCTTTCGCGCTTTGTGTATTTTATCACAACTTTCCGCATTCGTCCATTCTAAAAAAGGAGTCAGGCCCTTAATGCCAGGGTCCGGCTCCTTCTTATTTCAGTAAAATCTTCTTTTGCTGCTGCGGTATTCGCTCCGTCTTCTTAAGATCTCCTGATAGGTCATGACCTGGATCAGATCCTGCATCCAGCTCCCCGGCTTCTCTTCGTCTTCCGAAGCCCGGTCAAACACTCGTCTGCAGATCAGACGAAGCTGAAGCGGATCCGGGTATTCATCATAGATCATGCTTCCGTCATACATCAGGCGGTCACATTCCTCTTCCACATAAGGTGTCAGCCGCTTTGCCGTCTCCGGATACAGGCCTTTCATGTACTCCATGTCTCTTCTCGCCTGCCTCTCATCATCATACAAAAAAGGCATCGGATAGACCATATAATAGGGAAGTTTCTGTTCCATACGGGCACACTCCTAAAATCAGTATCTATGCTATTATATGCAAGAAATCTTCCATGTGTTTCTTATCCTTTCACCGCACCAGCCGCCACGCCTTTGATAATATGTTTCTGGCAGGACAGATAGAAGATGATCACCGGAATTACCGCCAGGATCAGCGCCGCCATAACCGCGCCCATATCTACCCGTCCATAGCTTCCTTTCATATACTGAATCGCAATGGAAATGGTCTTATATTTATTCAGATCCAGCACCAGATAAGGCAGCAGGAAATCATTCCAGATCCACATTGTCTCCAAGATCCCCACGGAAATATAGGTCGGTTTCATGATCGGAAGCACCACCCTGAAAAAGGTCTGCAGAGGTGTACACCCGTCGATCAGCGCCGCCTCTTCGATTTCCAGTGGGATCGATTTTACAAATCCGCAGAACATAAAGACCGCAAGTCCGGCACCGAATCCCAGATAAATAATGATGATCCCCCACGGCGTGTTCAGTCCTGTCCGGTCTGCCACCAGAGAGAGGGTAAACATCACCATCTGGAAGGGAACGACCATAGAAAACACACACAACAGATACAACGTCTTTGTAAACGTCGTTTTTACCCTGGTAATATACCAGGCACACATGGATGTACAGATCAGGATCACCAGCACTGATCCCAGCGTGATAAGCACCGTCCAGCCGACCGCACTCAGAAGCTCATATTTATCGATAGCCGTCAGATAATTCTCAATTCCATTCCAGGTCTTTTCGACAGGTAGTTTAAAGGGTTCTTTGTTGATGTATACTTTCTTTTTAAAAGAATTCATGAGCACGATCAAGATCGGCAGAATATAGACTACCCCGAGAATCGTAAATATGCCTGTTCCGGCCGCGCCGAATATCTGTTTCTTTTTCATTTACTGCTGCACCTCCTTTGAACGGGTCGCCCGCAGCTGGATCATACCAATTCCTACTACGATGATAAAGAAGATCACTGCTTTTGCCTGTCCGACTCCTTCCCATCCGGTCCTGCCATAGAAGGTGTTGAAAATGTTAAGCGCCATCATTTCTGACATCTTAGCCGGTTCGCCTGCAGTCAGCGACAGGTTCTGATCAAAGAGTTTAAAGCCGTTGGTGATAGACAGGAACATACAGATTGTAATAGAAGGCATCATCATCGGGATTGTCACCTTGAAAAGCCGCTGGATCCGGCTTGCTCCGTCAATCTGCGCCGCTTCCATCACGTCTCCTGGAATGGACTGTAGGCCGGCAATATAGATAATCATCATATAACCAATCTGCTGCCAGCTCACCAGGATGATCAGTCCCCAGAATCCATACCATTCATTCAGCCCCAGCGCCGTCTGATAACGAGCCAGTATTCCGTTAAAGATCAGCTGCCAGATATATCCTAACACAATACCGCCGATCAGATTTGGCATAAAAAAAATCGTACGGAAAATATTGGTTCCCTTAAGCTGCTGTGTCAGCGCCATGGCCAGCGCGAAGGCAAATACATTGATCACGACTAAAGACACCACCGCAAACAAGGCCGTATACCAGAAAGAATGGCGGAAAACCGTATCTTTCAGAGCCTCCACATAATTCGAAATCCCCACAAACCGGGCGTCGGTAACCGTAGTAAATTTACAGAAGGACAACCAGATCCCCATAAGAAACGGCACGATAAATCCCAGGATAAATGCGCAGAATGTGGGAAGTACAAAGACCGGCATGCAGCGTTTCATTGCTTTCTCCATATATCTCTCCTCCTTTTAAAAAGCGGCGTTCAGACCACGTCTGCTCGCCGCTTCCTGTCTGTTTTATTCTGCGTTCGAAGAAGCTGCCGCTTCTGTCGCCCATCCGTCAACAAATGCACTCACCACTGCATCCCAGTTCGCATCTGTCTGGTCTGCCGCATATGCGGTCAGCGCAGAGCCCACGCCGTTTTTCCACTCTTCAGAAGGCATGGTTGAGAATACCCATGTAACAGGAGTCTTTCCCTCTTCCATATATGCATTTGCCTCATTTACCAGTACATTGTCAGACTCAAGGTTTGATTTGAATGGAATCACAAAGCCCATATCCTTGCACATAGCCTCTACTCCTGCATCAGAAGTTACGCACCAATTCATGAAATCCAGTGTTGCCTGAATATCTTCTTCAGATGCCTTAGAATTGACGCACCAGTAGTTCTCTGTTCCTGTGCAGACGCCCTGATCTTCTTCTCCATCTACCCCGATATAGATCGGCAGGATTCCAAGATTTTCATCTCCAACATCTGCGATATTGTTGTATTCCCAGGTTCCGTTCTGATAGAAAACAGCTTCCTCTGTTACAAATTCTGCCGTCGCATCATCGGCTGTCTTTGTAGAAATCTCTGTCGGCTCACATGTTGCATTATTGATGTAGAGATCCCAGATCTGACGATAGTTGTCTAGATAAGTTCCCTTGATCGCATCCGTATTGTCAATTCCTTCATCCTTGTACTCATAGTAGATCGGAAGGTTTGCCAGGTGGGTCTTAAATCTCCAGTCAGAAGAACTGTCCATTCCTGCGGATGTAAATGCCGAAAATCCCAGATCATCCTTTCTGTCTGTGATATCTTCCACTACTTCTTTGAGGCTGTCAAAATCTGTGATGTCATCTGCCGTATACCCGGCTTCCTTAAGAAGCGCTTTGTTGTAAATAATTCCATAATTTTCGATGACGTATGCGATACCTGCCATCTTGTCCCCATCCATCAGCGCAAAGCTGTCATCCGTCAGCTCTCCTGCAATATCCGAATCTGACAGATCATAGCAGTAATCCTTCCAGCTGGCAAGTCCTACCGGCCCGTTTACCTGGAAAAGAGTCGGCGCATCTGTCTTTGCCATCTCTGATTTCAGGGTTTTCTCATACTCTCCTGATGCCGCTGTCAGGACGGTAACCGGCACTCCTGTCTCTTCCGTATAAGTTTCCGCCAGATCCTGCCAGTATTCATCTGCTTCCGGTTTGAAATTCAGATAATATACCTGGCCCTCTGCATCTGAATCTGCACTGCTGCCAGAATCAGATGAGCTTCCGCATCCTGCTGCGAGTCCTGCTGTCATTGCTAATACCAGTAACATTGATAATACTTTTTTCTTTTTCATATCGTCCCTCACTTTTCTGAAAGTCTTTGCTTTCTTTGTTCTGGGCTCATTATAGCAATCTCAGGCTCGCGCGCGTTATCAAATCCCAAACCAGAAATATCAAAAAAAATACCACCTCACTGCTCTTCTTCAAACTCCCGGATACTCTCATCTTCAATCTTTGTAAATTCTTCCGGACTGATCTCCCCCAGCGCAAGCTTAGGCAGGATCTCACCCAGCGTCTCCTCCTGCAGGATTGGATTCCACTTCACCTGGTAATTGGGAACCAGGCTGGGCTCCCTTTTGTACGCTTCTATATAATCCTTCTCTGCCGGTATCAGATTCTCACTATCCTTTGCAAACAATTCTTCTCTCTGTTCCAGATCCATCTGAGTTCGAAGCTTCAAAAGCGCCGCTGCGCCTTCTTTTACTTCTTCGTCATAACTAGACACGATAGCCCATCCAAAGGTTTCCGGGGATGACACCATACAGTTTTCGGGAAACGCTGAAAACCGTACCCGGTCCTGCCATTCTTCCGGAATCTGATCCATCATCCAGTATCCGTTGGGAATCATCGCTGCCTTCCCCGCGAAAAAATTTTCATAGGCCACATCAAAATCCGAGTACATCGCATCTTTGGTGGTATAAGATAACAGCCGCTGTAAGGTCTGGGCAATCCGGACCCCTCCCTCCGTCTGATAACTTTCTGGATAAAACTGCTGCATAAATTCCGCACCTGCTTCTGTGGACCCTGCTTCTGCCGTGGCAATCAGCATAGGCGCCCAGCCGGTGCCTTCTGTGTGCAGCGCAAGCGGAGTGATCCCTGCATTTTCAAGCCGCTCACAGCAGTCCCAGAATTCTTCCCAGGTCTGGGGAAATTCTTGTATCCCTGCCTGGGCAAACAGCTCTTCGTTCCAGAACATACCAGAGCAGGAAAAAGCCGCCGTACTGACAGGCCCTAAGTATATGCTTCCGTCTTCCTCGCTGCAGGATCTTAGCACCGCAGGCTCTATCATATCCTTCCATTCTTCATCGCTTTCAATATAAGAGGAAAGCTCTTCGATCCTCCCATCCTGAATCATCATATAGTAAAGGGCCGGCAGCATCCGAAGATCCGTGATCACGGCAGGCAGCGTATCCGTCACATTCTGCCGTTTTAAATTCTGGCGGTATTCCTCTTCCGTCTCCATGACCCACTCCACATCCGCATGCCATTTTCCCTTGTAAATCTTATTGAAAGCCTGGATCACATTTTCTTCGTTTTTATTTCCGGTAGAAGTATCCACAATCAGCTCCATTGGTATCGCCACTTCTTCCCGGCTGTCCTCTCTTGGCTCTGCCTGAGCAGCACACCCTGCCAGTGTCACAGAAAATATCAGCGGTATCAGCGCTGCCTGCACTGCCGCCCTCTTATGTTCACTATTGTTCATCTTCCTTTCGCCTTCCTCCTCCGGGAATTTTAATCGTAAACTTCGTTCCATTTTCCTCTGCCCTGCAGCAGAACACGGTTTCATCCCCATACTTCAGCCTGAGCCGGGTCACAATATTTACCACTCCATAACCTTGCCCACGGTCCGGAAAACACCCTTTCAATTCTGACAGCTGCATCTCTTTCATGCCATTAATCCTGGTTTCCATAGCCGTTTCAATCGGCGTTCCGCTGTTATAAACGCTAAGGCAGAGAAATTTATCTTCCATCCATACTTCTATTCTAATCAGACCGCCTTCAAAAATATCCTGGAAGCCATATTTCACTGCGTTTTCCACCAGCGGCTGAAGGATCAGCTTTAATACCCAGGTATGTGCCCCATCAACCTGGCAGTCAATTTCATAAGTAAACAGATTCTCATTGCGGATCTGCTGGATCTCCATATAGCTTTTGACATTTTCCAGCTCATCTTCCACCGTCACAATGTCTTCGCCCTTACTCAGCGACAGCCTCAGGTATTTTGACAGCGCCTGTATCATCCGCATGGTCGTCTCTTCCTTATTGATCCTGGCCAGCATATAGATGGTATCCAGCGTATTATAAAGAAAATGTGGATTAATCTGACTGATCAGCATATTAAGCTCTGATGTTCTCAGCTCACGCTCCTGAGATTTGATTTCTTCCAGCAGCTTTTCGATATTGCGTAACATTTCATTATAAGAATGCCCGATCTCGTCCAGCTCTGTATTGGTATGCAGTTCAATAGTCCTGTCAAAACGAGTTCCGTCAAATTCTGTCATGGCCGCCTGGATCTCCCGGATCGGCCTGGTAAACCTGCGGGAAAAATAAATACTTAAAACCACCGCAACCGCGATCACCAGCAGATAAATCAGCCCCAGGGCGGCAAGTACCGGAAACAACCCCTGGTTCAACACCCTGTTCGGGATAAAGGAAAACACCACAAGGCCACTGTCTGGATCCCGGTAGGCCGAAAGTGCCCCGCCTTCTATTCGTTCTCCTTCCAGGAACATGCCGGCTTCCATATCTCCGTCGATCCGAAAACCAATCTCTTTCTGACGCTCCTCTCCCATCTGAGTCCCCTCTGGAAGCGAAGAAAGGCAGAAATTTCCGTTCACATCTACAATTCCTACCTCTGCCTCGTCCGTCAGCTCCTGTCCCATTCCCGTGACCTCCTGGAGGAACATGGCATCCATTTTGAAGAACAGCATTCCTGGTTCATGATGATAATCCTTGCTTCTGACATATCTTCCGATAAACAAAGCCTCTTCTCCCGTACCAAATAATGTGTCTTTTGTCCAGAACCAGGTTGTCTTAGCGTACTCTCCGCTCAGATAATCCTCAAACCCACTGTCCTTGATATCCTGGCTGGTCACATCTGTATAAGACTTGCTGTACACATTTCCCTTATTGTCCATATAGCAGTAATCTGCGATATGTTCCAGGTCTGCATAGGCAAAATACTTACTCAGCGCAATATGGCTTACCTCTTCCATTCCCCGGTTCCTCAGGCTCTGCTGTACATCCTCATCCAGAATACATTCTGCCGTCGCCTCATCGCTCTGCTGAAACAGATTTTCCAGAGTCAGTCCCATCCGCTCTGTCATAAACTCATATTTATCGATGACCGTGTTCGTAAGCCTGACCTTGACACAGATTCCCACGCCCAGACTGGAAAGCAGAAGCGCCAGTCCCAGCAGGGCGATCGTATACCTCAGATACCGTCTTTGTATGCCCGATTTTTTCTTTTCCATCTGTTTCTCTTTCTTATCCCTCATATTCCTTTTTATATTCACTGGGAAGCTTCCCTGTATACTGCTTAAACAGGTGTGAAAAATAGGAAGGATTATGGATGCCGACTGCCTCGCAGATATCCCCGATACTCCTGTTTTCCTTCTCCAGCAGCGTCTTTGCCCTCTCCATTCTCTGCTTCATCAGATACTTTTTAAATGTCATGTGAAACGTATTTTTAAATACTCTGCCAAAATATACCGGATTTAAATATACATGCCCTGCCACCGAGACAATGGACAGCTCCTCGTCCTGCAGATGTTCCTCGATATACTCCACCGCCTCCGACATGTATTCTTTAAAATACCTGGTCTCATCCTGCTGTACTTCTTTCTTCCGTTCCTCCAGTGCATCCACCAAAATCCGATAGCAGACATCCACCATCCTGGCTGCATTCAGGCTGCTCAGATTGTCATAATAGTTTCGAAACTCTTCCTGGATTTCTTTTGTAAGACCGTAGCTGTCCTGCAGCATAAATTCCGTCTTAAGCATCATCCGGTGCAGATATTTACACTGCTGCTCTTCCTCATCAGGAAGCCCGTATAGAAACTGGATAAACGCTTCCTTCAACTCGCTGCTGCTGTTTTTCCGGACTGCATTCACAATCTGCTTATCGATATCTATATAGGCTCCCGAAAGCAGGTCTGTCTCCGCTGCTTCTATTTCCTCCGATACAGTAAAGGCACTGGCGCCGGACATACTGGCAATCCCCGACAGGCTCTGCGCCTCCCGAAAGCTTCTCTTGATCCCTCCGATCCCCTTGTAGGGCTTCGAGATTGCCGCCACCACTGGACTCTTCTCCTGCTCTTTCACCTTTTCCAGCATTTCTTTCAGCCTGGGAACCGCTCTCTTATCCTTTGTCCGGATGATAAAGGTGCTCCCATGATCCGGTCCTTCTGTCCTCCAGAAATGAAAACAGCTTCCAATCACTTCTTCCAGATGCTTCAGCACCGTAAACCGCGCCGCCTCATACTCTAAAGAGTTTGTGATCTTATAAGCCAGATCGATATCCACATATACGGTAATGAAACGCTCCTCATTTCCCGGCAGATCTCCCAGAGTTTCAAACACCTCTTTTACTTTTTCCTCCGTTATCGCATCCCGGACATATTTCTGTACAATAATCTGCTGAAAACTGATCCGATCTTTCACCAGAAGATTTTCCCAACTTTCCATCCGGGCATCCTGCTCCATCTGTTCCATGCATGTCCGGTATGCACTTTCCATTGTCTCCCGGAGCTTTTCTTCCTCGATCGGTTTCAAAAGGTAGGCATAGGCTCCCAGATCACAGGCCTGCTGTGCATAATCAAAGTCTCTGTAGGCGCTCAGTACTACAAAGAGACACTCCTGATCCGTCTTCTGGATCTCTTCCATCACCATAAGCCCTGTAATCTGCTTCATCCGGATATCCGTCAGCACTACATGGGGCTTCACCTCTTTAATCACCTCGATCGCCTGTTTTCCGCTCTGGGCCGTACCTGCCACCTTAAATCCCATTCCGGCCCAGTCATAGGTATCCAAAAGCCCTCTTAACAAGATCGGTTCATCATCTACTATCACAAGTTTCAACAATTTCATACAAACCTCTTCCTCAGGATCCATAACTATCCATACACTAAGTCTATCATAACATGCTGCTATTTTCTATTTTAAGAGGCTGTATGAAAAAGCTATATGAAAAACCATACCTGTCATACCAAAAAGTAAACTTTTTACTGATGAAAAAAGCAGGGTGGCGCCAATCGCAATCTTTGTTGCATATTATTTACTTTCGTCAGTCTCGCCGTACTCCTGATATTCATTGTAAAGTTCTGCGTGTTACCCGATCCGTTCCGCCAGATACAGCCCCACGACCACTCCTGCCAGACAGAGGGCCATACTCAGAACCATATAAAATACTGCCGTCTGGTAATGTCCCTGATGCAAAAGCTCATACGTCTCCAGTGAAAATGTTGAAAATGTCGTAAAGCCGCCGCACACACCTGTTTTCAGGAAGAGCACCACCTGCGGATTCATTCCCCGGCGCGCCGCCGCCCCTGCAATACAGCCGATCACCGCCGCACCGATAACATTTGTGATCAATGTAAGCAGCGGAAATGTCCCTCTATAAGGCATCAGGCTGATGGCATACCGGAGCGCTGCTCCCAGCGCCCCTCCGGCCCCCACATATAAAAATCCCGTCATGTTTCTTTCCTCCTACTACTCCTTCAGATCATGATAAAAAATATACTGCTGCATAACCCCTGCGCATCCCTGGTATCTCTCAAAGGGAAACCCATTTGGATAATGAAGCTCCAACGCCTTGCGAATATGGGTGTCTACCGGGAACGCGTCCATCTGGTGCAGGGCAAACAGACAGATGCAGTCTGCCACCTTACTTCCGATCCCCGGGAGCCTCATCAGCTCTGCCCTGGCATGTTCATAATCCATAGACTCCAGCGCCGCCAGATCTATCTGCCCCTCTGCTGCCATCCTGGCTGCGCCGCAGATATATTTACTCCGGTAGCCAAACTTTAGTTTCCTTAAGTCCTCTTCCTTTGCGCCTGCCAGTTCCACAAAGCCTGGAAACGCGGCATAGGTTCTGCCTTCCGGCGTCTTTTTCTGTCTCCCGTATCTTCCGCACAGCACCCGGATCAGCCCCTTGATCCTGGGGATGTTATTCTGCTGGGAAATGATAAATGTAACAATCATTTCCCAGATATCCTGTTTCAGAATACGGATGCCTCTGCCTGCCCCGGCCGCTGTTTTCAGATATTCATCCGAATCATCGATCCGTGCAATATAATCCGCGTAGGAGACTGACAGATCAAAATACTCTTTCCAGTATCCCTCATACTCTGCTTCCGAACAGTGCAGCACTGTTTTCCCAGCCCCACCTTCATCCGCCGCTGATTGCACGCTGATCTTCAGATATCTGTCACCTGCCAGAAGTTCATATGTATCCTCAGACACCGGATCCAGCCGGAAACACTGCCCAGATTCACAGATCTGAGGAATCGAAAAATGTTCACTTTCTATCGTTACCATATATCTATCCATTCTCCCTACAAAGTATCATGCCTGCTTCACCATAAAAATCCTGCCCGGGCCATCCGCCTGCGCAGGATTTCTTATCACATATGTATTATCCTTGTCCATTTTCAGAAGCTTTTTCATACGCTGCCAGCTTCTTCTTAAGCTCCGCGGCTTCTTGCTTCGCTTCTTCTCGCTCCTTTTTCAGCGCATCGATCTCTTCCTGCATTTCATCAATCATTAACTGTACCGTATTCCGGTCCAGTTCACGTAACTCTTCTGAAAACATACCCATCACCCTTTCCACATTCCGGCACAGCTCATAGATTTCCTGATAAAACTTCCTGAATTCCGGGTACTGGTCAAGTAATGCTTCTATCGTTTCCGGATCGTCCACACTTAAAAACGTAAGCCATGCATCCAGCTTGTTTCTGATACCTTTATTGTGCAGAAGTTCCTGGAAGATGTCAAGACTGACAAAACAAAATTCCTGCAGAAGATCTAGTTTTACACCCGTATCTGACACCTGGGTAAAATGATGGATACAGCCCTCCTTATATCTGCGAAATTCTTTCGGGCTTTTCTCAAAAAATACAATGGTATATACCTTATGGATATCCCGATAGCTGAATGCCCTTCCCCTTTCTCCCCGGATCCTTTTATATTGACGCAGCAAAAGATCTGCCGAATAACACGCACTTCTATGGCCCGAAAATCTATAACCGATTTTTTGTACTTCTACATTCGCGATACTGTGATCCTCCAGCTCCACCACGATATCCATGATAACCAGGGAACTCTCATCCGCAATCCGGGTAGAATCATTGGGAAGTACCTGAAGAATTTTCACCTGCTGCCCCAGGATAAGAGATAATAATTCATTCAGCCGCTCCGGAGATATTTCCGGGTTCAGTATTTCTTTAAAAAACGAGTCGTACAAAATCTTGACGCCCCGGTTCCCGGAACAAAAGTCTAAAAATTCTTCCTGCTGTTCTAAAGTCCAGCTTTGGAACAATTCTTCCAGCCGCAGATTTCCCCGGATGATAAGACGGATTTCTTCTTTTGAACGGATCATTGGAAAATAGGATTTGAGAGATTTCTTCATAGACAGATTCCTCCTTTTAGAAATGTAGAATTGAAAAAATAAGAATAAAAGAAATTCAGAACCGGCTTTTACCGGATAGATGATTATAGATTATCATAAGTGCAAAAGAAAAACAATCCAGATTCTTCATACTTTTCTTTGCCAAAGAAAAACGCCGCAGCCTCCCCTTTTTAGGGTGAGCCTGCGGCGCCTTTCTTTCGTCCTTCTGCTGTTTTAAGCTCTCTCGCTGTAATGATGAGCCTCCTCCAGCATCATATCTTTTACTTTCATCAGCCGGATCTGAGAGCTTCTCTCATTTTCATCCAGCTTCATCGAAATATACTTGATCGTTTCCTGTGCTTCCGGAATAATCACGTGTTCCAATGCATTGACGCGGCGTCTGGTCTTCTCGATCTCTGCCGCCATCAGCTGGCACGCTTTCTCCCTCTCCGCAAGTTTCAGCATATCCGGCAGGATATCTGCCAGGGACTTTACTGCCCCGTCCAGATCGCTGGACGTAAAAGCAAATCCATAGGAATAAATATCATTTGCGTCTGCCGTCCTGGTCTTTGTCTCAAACACCGGAATATTTACACTCATGACATTCTTCTTGTCAACCCCCAGGCTGACCTCCTGCTTCGGAGCCATCAGGGCCGTATTCAGAGTCGCCTCATCCATTCCGGCCTTCGCGATGACAAAATTCTTATTTGCAGAGAGGATTCCGGCTTCTACTTTTTCACGGAGCTCCATGTTCTCCCTCGCCATATCCAGGAACTGCCGCATCAGCTCGTCACGTTTATCCTTCAGAAGCTTGTGGCCTCTTCTGGCAGTGGCAAGCTTTTTCTTTGTCCGTGTCAGTTCCATACGGGTAGGCGTGATCTGCGTAGATGCCATATGTCCACCTCCTTTTTGCTGCTTAACGCCATGCCCCAGCTTGATTCCTTATCTTTTCGGAAGATATCCTTCGCTTTCGCTCTGGATATCTACTTTCACACTAGGCTCGATAATACCTCGCCAAGTGTTCAAGCACCGCTGGAGGGCGTCCGCCCTATACATCCGCCCAGGTGTATCCATCTGCAGGCAAGCCTGCATGGCTACACCTGTACGTCTGTGCATGGCTTACTGTTTACCATAGTACTCATCTAAGAACTTGTCGTCGATACGTTTCAGCTCGGATCTTGGCAGGATGGAGAGTAACTTCCATCCGATCTCAAGCGTCTCTTCAATGGAACGATCGGTATTGTAGCCCTGATTTACATATTCTTTCTCAAATGCATCTGCGAATTTCGCATAGATCAGGTCGATCTCGGTCAGTGCTGCCTCTCCAAGGATCGTCATCAACTCTTTTGCGTCTTTACCACGGGAGTAAGCCGCAAACAGCTGGTTCATGGTATTGGAGTGATCGGCTCTTGTCTTTCCTTCGCCGATACCTTTGTCTTTCAGACGGGAAAGGGACGGCAGCACGTCGATCGGCGGCTGGATGCCCTTCCGGTAAAGATCACGGCTCAGGATAACCTGGCCCTCGGTGATATAACCTGTCAGGTCAGGGATCGGATGCGTCTTGTCGTCTTCCGGCATGGTCAGAATCGGAATCATTGTGATACTTCCTGTCTTGCCTCTCTGACGGCCTGCGCGCTCATACATCTGAGCCAGGTCAGTGTACATGTATCCAGGATATCCACGGCGTCCCGGGACCTCCTTTTTCGCAGCGGAAATCTCACGAAGAGCGTCCGCATAGTTTGTGATATCTGTCAGGATGACCAGAACGTGCATGTCTTTTTCAAAAGCCAGATATTCTGCTGCCGTCAGCGCCATACGAGGCGTGGAGATACGCTCTACCGCCGGGTCGTTGGCCAGGTTGACGAACAGGACAGTTCTGTCAATGGCTCCTGTTTCCTTAAAGGATTCTACGAAGAAGTTGGATTCTTCGAAGGTGATACCCATAGCCGCAAATACAACGGCGAATTTTTCATCTTTTCCACGGACTTTTGCCTGCCTTGCAATCTGTGCCGCCAGCTGTGAATGGGGCAGACCAGAACAGGAGAAAATCGGCAGTTTCTGCCCACGGACCAGTGTGTTCAGTCCGTCGATGGCAGATACACCGGTCTGGATAAACTCAGACGGATAAACACGGGCTGCCGGGTTCATAGGCAGACCGTTAATATCTCTTCTTTCTTCCGGAAGAATCTCCGGGCCGTCATCAATGGGACGTCCCAGTCCGTCAAAGACACGTCCCAGCATGTCTCCGGATACGCCAAGCTCCATGCTTCGTCCCAGAAAACGTACCTTACTGTTGCTTAAGTTGATACCGGCAGCATTTTCATAGAGCTGTACAACTACAGTATCCCCATCTACTTCCAGTACCTTACAGCGGCGCTTCTCGCCGTTTGCAAGCTCGATCTCGCCCAGCTCGTCGTAGGCTACGCCCTCGACTCCTTTTACCATCATCAGCGGTCCGGCAACTTCCTGTATGGTTCTATATTCCTTTGGCATAATTAGAAGTCCTCCTTCCCGAATGCACCGGCGATCTCTTCACTCAGTTCATTCATAATCTTCTCATATTCCGTCTCGATATTCTCGACTGTCGTATATTTATAACGGCCGATCTTCTCTCTGACGTCCATTCCCAGCAGCGCCTTCATGGAAGCCCCTTTATTCAGAGCCTCTAAGGACTGCTCGTAGAATGCCAGTACCAGCTTCATCATCAGATACTGTTTTCTAAGTGGCGTATAGGTATCCACTTCATGGAAGGAGTTCTGGTGCAGGAAGTCCTCACGGATAGATCTTGCCGCCTCCATCTTCAGACGGTCTACCGGTGACAATGCATCCATACCTACCATCTGAACGATCTCTTCCAGTTCTGCCTCTTCCTGCAGAAGGCTCATCATCTTCTGACGGTCTTCCATCCAGTCTGAAGCCACGGTATCATTGAACCAGCCGCTGACATTATCCAGATACAGCGAATAACTGGTCAGCCAGTTGATAGCCGGGAAATGTCTCTTATACGCCAGATTTGAATCCAGTCCCCAGAATACCTTTACAATACGTAAGGTTGCCTGGGATACCGGCTCAGAAGTATCACCACCCGGAGGGGATACAGCTCCGATTACAGAAAGGGAACCTTCTCTTCCGTCTTTTCCAAGGGAGATCACATGTCCGGCTCTCTCATAGAACTCTGCCAGACGAGACCCTAAGTATGCCGGATAACCTTCCTCACCAGGCATCTCTTCCAGACGTCCGGACATCTCACGAAGGGCCTCAGCCCAGCGAGATGTGGAGTCCGCCATCAATGCTACGGAATATCCCATATCACGGAAATACTCAGCGATCGTAATTCCTGTATAAATAGAAGCCTCACGGGCTGCAAACGGCATATCCGAAGTGTTGGCGATCAGAACGGTCCGCTCCATCAAAGAACGTCCGGTCTTTGGATCCTTCAGCTCCGGGAATTCATTCAGAACGTCCGTCATCTCGTTTCCACGCTCACCGCATCCGATATAAACTACGATGTCTGCCTCAGCCCATTTTGCCAGCTGATGCTGGATGACTGTTTTTCCACTTCCGAAAGGTCCCGGAACCGCAGCTACACCGCCTTTTGCAATAGGGAAGAAGGTGTCAATAACACGCTGTCCTGTTACCAGAGGCACATCCAGCGGCAGCTTCTTCACATAAGGACGTCCTCTTCTTACCGGCCATTTCTGTACCATGGTCAGCTCCTTATCTCCGTCCTTGGTTTCGATCACTGCGATCACATCTTCCACTGTATGCTCGCCTGATTTGATCTCTTTGACTGTTCCTTCTACTCCATAGGGAACCATGATCTTCTGCTGCACAATCGGAGTCTCCTGAACGGTTCCCAGCACATCTCCGGCCTCTACCTCATCTCCGGCCTTTGCCACCGGGACAAACTCCCACTTTTTATCTCTTTTCAGAGCCGCAACCTCTACACCTCTTTGCAGGTTGTTTCCTGAGATCTTCATAATATCATCAAGCGGACGCTGGATCCCGTCATAGATACTGGAGATCAGTCCTGGCCCAAGTTCTACGGACATCGGCGCTCCAGTAGATTCTACCGGCTCGCCCGGGCCAAGTCCTGACGTCTCCTCGTATACCTGGATCGACGCCTCGTCCCCGTGCATCTCGATGATTTCCCCGATCAGACGCTGCTTACTTACACGTACAACGTCGGACATGTTCGCATCGCGCATGCCGGACGCAATGACCAGCGGTCCTGCAACTTTTTTTATCGTACCTGTACTACTCATAATGGACGAATCACCTCTACTTTCTTAGTTACTGAACAAGATATCGGAGCCTACCGCCTGTTCTACAGACTTCTTGACTCCCTGGACTCCGTCTCCGGTATTTCCGGAAATTCCCGGGATCTGAATGATCGCCGGAAGCAGCTGGTCCTGGTACCTTGCAATCTCATGTTTCATTCCTGCCGCCAGCGCTTCTGTGATATAGATAATTCCATATCCGTTTGCTGCCAGCTCATGTAATCGTTCTCCGGCCTCCTCCTGGGCTGTCACAGGAAATGTATCCAGTCCCAGTGCGGCAAAGCCGTAGATACTGTCATAATCGCCTAACACTGCAATCTTATACATACATCTCCCTTACCCTTTCTCGGATTGAATCATCCGGTAAGTCATTAAGTTTGCCGGAAAGAATGATTCGTACCGTTTTTATTTCATTTTGTCTGGCAATCACATAGGCGATTACAGGTCCTATGGTAAATGCCTGATATTTCTGTGGACTGATGGTCTGAATGATCCGGTTATCGCACCAGCGTTCAAATGCCGACGGCGACTCTGCCAGAGCCTCTGCTCCCTCTGCATAGGCCGTACCCAGCAGATAATCGCGGATGGCCTCCATGCCGCCAAGGGCTGCTTTTGCAAGCTGGTCTACATTCACACTTTCACATTCTGCCATTGCCCGTTTCATAAACTCAATTGATTTCGCGGTCTTCTGTGAACGCACAGCAATCTTGATATCCGCCACCGCCACCGTAGACTCCGCATAATCACGGATGATCGCGGCGTCTGACTCTCTTCCTGCCTCATAGATGGCATCAAGAGCTGCCCGGTCAATGATACAATCGCACAATTGTCCGTCCCCGGTGTGAAGAAACGATTCATAAGCTTCTTCTGCCGCATGCTGCATATACGCCGGGAGCTTGCCAAAATCCTTCTCCGCGACGATCTCGCGCATCGTGCTGCCCGGAATCTGCACATCTTCATAATAGATATGCCTGTTTTTGTCCTCCGTGCATACCTCCTTAATTGCGGCCTTCAGATTGTGAAAAAGCTTGGGATAAGAGAGTACCGCAAAATGATCCATATCAATGTGCAGATCTTTTACGACCTCCCAGATCTTTTCTTCTTCTCTGGTCAGTATCGCCTCTGCATCGCCGGAGCTTTCACTGTCTCCCCAGCCTTTTTCCTCCAGGAACTGCAGACACTGCCCATAATCCTGGCAGGCGATCAGCTGATCGATCGTACTGTTAGAGAACAGCCCGACCTCCAGGGCACGTATGCGCGCAACCGCGTAGGTATATTGTTCGCTCATTTTATTCCTCCCATCTGGTTACGCCTGTAAAAATACCAGCCGATGCACGATGTCGGACAGTTCGTCTTTCTTCGCATCAAACATGGCAGCAATCGTGCAGTTCTCCTCTATACCGCCATAGATCAGAATGAACCCATTCTCAATATTTTTGCCTTCCCTGGACAGTTTTAAGCTTCCGCCCGCAGCCGCAGCTGCTTTTGAAACTTCCGCCTCAAACCCTTCCGGCAGTCTTCCAAGATCAGCAGCAGAAAAACAAATCTCTCCGTCCTGCGGCAATGCATACTTTTCTACCATTTTAAGCAGCATGGAAAAGTATTCCTCTGTCCCCATGGTCTTTACCTTTTCGTATGCCTTATCCAGCACTTCGGCGATCACTTCCTGCTTTGCAGCAAGGATCTGTGTCCTTTTCTGAAGGTCTGTCGATGACGCCGTGCGCTCATTATAGTTTGCCACGTCCGTCTCTGCCTTCTTCAGAATGCCTTCCGTCTGCTTTTTTGCCTCTTCTTCTGCCAGGCGGATCATTTCATCTGCCTGTGCCCTTGCCTCGGCAATCTTGCTCTCTGCAGCTGTTTTTGCTTCGTCCAGGATCTGACTTTTCATTTTATCTAATCCAGTCATAAACCCTTGCACTCCTTTTTTGATTTCTATTACATTAATTTATACGGTAACTAGACCTGAATTGCTGTTACTGCCAGGATAGAAATCAGAAGAGAAAGGATCGCATAGGTCTCAACCATTGCCGGGAACAGCATGGCTTTACCAAACTGATCCGGTTTCTTTGCGATGATGCCGATAGCCGCTGCGGAACACTGTCCCTGGGATTTTCCTGAGATCAGTCCTACGATACCTACAGGGAGGCACGCTGCCAGGATCAGAAGTCCTGTTTCCGGTGTCAGCTCTGCTGCGCCGCCGCCTAAAAGACCGATCTTAGAAAGGGTGATAAATCCTACCAGAAGTCCGTAGATACCCTGTGTACCAGGCAGAAGCTGCATAACCAGAACCTTTGCGAATTTGCTCGGATCTTCGGTTACAACTCCGGAAGCCGCCTGTCCGGCGATACCTACACCAAGCGCGGAACCTGCGCCTGCAAGAAATACTGCTGCCGCTGCACCAAGAAGTGCATATACCAGTCCTAAATTATCCCATATACTCATGATTAACGTTCCTCCTTAATATCTACATATTTTGTATCTGTTTCGAACGGTTCAAACGGCCGTCCGCCGCCTTCATAGAATTTTCCGAAGAATTCTACAAACTGGAGACGATTGGTGTGTACATATGCCCCCAGAAGATTGATCGAAAGGTTCATCGCATGGCCCACGACAAAGATGATCGCGAACAGGATCGCGCCGACTACGCCGCCTCCTGCCATGCTTCCCATCTGGTTGACAACAGATGCGATAACGCCTGTTGCAAGGCCAAGGGCCAGCAGACGGGAATACGATAATACATCACTGAGCCATCCGGTAATGTTATAGATGTCATATGCTCCCAGAGCAATCCGGAGTACCGGATTTTTGCTGGAACGGCCGGACATCAGCAAAAGTCCGACAGCGCCTATGATGGCCAGCGCCTTTGATACCGTGTTCAGGATCGGTGGGAATACAATCTTCACCTGTGCGATCGATGCAAAAATATCTGACGGAATCAGCATCATGATCAGACCGATCAGGAATACATACCAAAGCACCACATCACAGAAGAAATCCAGATACTGCTTATCCTTGATCTGCATATACCCTTTGATTCCCAGTCCCACAAACAAGTGTACCAGTCCAAATGCCATCGAATAGATCAGAAGCTTCATCGGGTTATTCAACGGTGCAAACCAAAGCGGCGGCACCGACACATCTACGCCAAAGAAGGTTTTCCCGATCACGTCTACCGCATCACCAAAATATCCCGAGAATAAGATTCCCCATACTACTGTAGAAAGTCCGCAGAAGCAGAACAGCTTCAGTGACTTATGCATACTCGCGCTCATCCTTGGGAACTTCTTAAGGGCCACGAAGCAGGCAATGGCTACAATTGCTCCATATGCCGCATCCGACAGCATCATTCCAAAGAAGAATACATAAAAGAATGACATGATCGTGGTCGGATCGAACTCGCCTTTATGTGGGAGTCCGTATGCCTCCAGAACACCTTCCACACTGGAAGAAAATGCATTGTTCTGCAAAACAGTAGGCGGCTCTTCATCCTCTTTCAGATCATCGACATCGATCACACAGTCATAGTGGTCACCGATGGCTTTCTCCACTGCCCCCACAGCCTTTTTGGGAATATATCCGCTGATCACAAATGTCCGCTGCGACTGGGGGAGTGTTCCCAGGATTTCATATTTCTTTGCGCGCATCCGGAAGTAATCGCCAACGATCTTCAGATCGTCTCTCTCATCCTGGCAGGACCGGATCTCTTCTTCGATCTGTCCGATCTGTCCTTCCAGCTTTTCGATCTCTTCCTTTAATTCCTGTGTCTTTCTGGCCGGAACTGCATCTACCATCTGCGAAGGTTTCGCAAACCCTGCAGCCCTTAATGCATCTTCTACCGCTCCGGCATCTGCCTTCATACATAACACCGCTAGGTATGTGGCATCTTTATCACTGTTTACGATTTCTACATCTACAGCATCTGTTTCCGGGCAGCTATTCGCGATCTGTTCGTACACCGCATCCAGCGTAGTCTCTCCCGGCATGGTTCCGAGAATCATCTCTGTCTTGCCGGTTCCATTACAGTTCATAGGTACATCAAGCGCAAGCCATGGTACCAGAGCCTCTATCTGATTTTCCAGCTTTACGATCTCAGCCCTGTGCTCTGCAATCTCTTTATTGCAGGCCACAAGCCGGTCAGCCTTTTTCAGGATTTCTTCTTTCCTGGCCGTGATCTCTGTAAACTGCTCCGGATCAACCAGCTTTTTCCCCTCCAGGCTGGCAAACATCGACTTCTTTTCCGGAGCATACGCTTCCAGTACATCAAGCGCCGCCTCTGACAGCGAAGCATTTTTCTCAAAACGCTGTCTGGCACTTAGCGTATCCATCTTTTCAAAGCCGTCTTCGTCTTCAGCAACCTGATTCATTTCCATAATGCCCATGGACTGTATCTTTTCCAATATTGCCTTACGGTCTTTCTTTAGCGCGCAGATACTAATTCTTTGCATCTGCAAAACTGCCATAGCCTCATCCCTCCTTCTTTCTTATTTTTCTGGCTTCTTTTTCTAAACCAAAACAAGTCAGACGAGGTCCGCGATCACCGCAGATACAGCTTCTTCTTCTTTTTCAAGCGCTGCCCTCTTCAAAGATGCAATTTCGCTTTGCGTAACTTTCAAAGCCTCCTGCACCGTTCTTTCTCCAACTTCTTTTGCCGACAACAGACGAGCTTCAGCCTGCGCCCTTGCGTCCTGGACTGCCTTTTCCCTGATATCAGCAGCCTTTTTTGACGCCTCCTCAAGAATCCCGGCGCACTCGGCATCAGCCTTTTTTATGATGTCCTCAGCCTCGCGCTCTGTCTCCTTGATGGTTTTAATGGTCTCTTCTACCATTTGTCTGTTCACCACCTCTCTCAGCCTTGTCCTGTAGTTACGATTATAATATGATTTTTAACAAAAGTCTAGCGCAATGAATAATCAAACAATAAATCTTGCATTTTACCATTCTAATCTGTGTAAATGTCCTTCCAGATTCAGCCCTTCAAACTGATTCTGGCGAAGCGCTTCATATAGAATAATGGACGCTGAATTCCCCAGATTCAGCGAACGGGTTTCACCGATCATTGGAATCCTCACGCAGTCCTCTTTATGTTGCACCAAAATCTCTTCCGGTATACCCGCGCTCTCTTTTCCGAACATAATATAACAGCCCGGTTCATACCGGACTTCTGTATAGACCTTTGCCGCTTTGGTGGTTGCCATATAGATTTTTGCTCCCGGATTCTGTTCCAGGAAATCTGCATAATCAATATAAGTTTTCACATCCAGATCATCCCAGTAATCCATACCTGCACGCTTCAGATTTTTTTCATTCAGCCGGAAGCCAAGCGGCTCAATTAAATGAAGCCTTGTGCCGGTCGCCACACAGGTCCGTCCGATATTACCAGTATTTGACGGAATTTCTGGCTCAAGCAATACGATATTAAACATACGGCGCCCTCCTTTTATCAATATTTTAAATAAATGAAGGGCGCTCGTCAATATACACATTTGTTAAAGATATATCATTTTTTTCTCTAATATTTACTAAATTTATTGATTTTTTACAAGATTTTTGCCAATTCATCCGGCGCAGGACGGTCAATATACCTTAAATCCTCTCCATTCCGGATCACTTTATCGTTATTATCGGTAATTTCACCAATTACAGAGACCTTTATTCCTTTTGCTTCCAGGCTCCTTTTCACCCGGCTCTCCTGGTCTGTCACAACCAGAAAGCATCCTCCGGAGCGAAGCTGATAGGGATTCAGCCGGTACATCTCACAGACTTCTATGGTCTCCTGCAAAATAGAAAACTTTTTCATATCCAAAGCAATTCCTGTTCCGGTCTCTTTCGCCAGATTCCAGAGTGCAGCCAGGATTCCACCTTCCCCGACAGGAAGGACAAACGCATCTGTAAGCTCCTCCATTTCTTCTGTGGAACAGCATTTTTCATCTCGCCCATGAGCCTCCGCCTGCATAAGGAAGGCCGGCGCAAATCTTTGTCTCAACTCTTCTTGTTTTTTCTCCAGGATACATAGCATCCCATCCAGGCCGATCCATCCGGTCAGCAGAATTTTCCATCCTGTCCGGAGCTTATCTGTCCGTTCCTCTCGTTTTTGACTTTTGATTTCCACAACACTTCTTCCTTTCCAAATACATCGTCAGGTTCTGGTCACAACGACTGCGCCTGGCTGATGGCTGCGTTGATCGCAGCCTGATCCTGGGAAGCAATGGCGTCCCGGACTACCTGGGATTTTGCCGGATCATCCGAGGAAGTTCCTACCAGGATGATCTGATCTGACTTTTCATAAACGCTATGGTTAATGACCTCTCTGGATTCCTCCACACCATCCTGATATACCACTTTCCACAACTGGGCTGTCGTGCCAGTGTGAGGGCTTCCGGAATACTGCATACTGCCAAGAGCCGCATCCGGGTCCTCCTGGTATGTAATGCCATACTCTTCCGTCTCCAGGACTTCACTTTCATATTCTACCGTCCGTCCTTCCGGGCGCGTATCCTTCCCATAGATTGCAAAACGCAGCTGATTTGCCCCATCAATCTCTCCTGAAATATAAATCGGAGTATCATAGTTATTGGTAAATACAAAGTCCAGGATCCCTTCTGCGATCGCCGCGTCCCGGGACGGCTTTACATAGTTCACCAGCATGGAGTGGGGATAGCGCTGATCTACCTGTAACTCTGCATTCAGAACGGCATTATACAGAGTCGTCGATACCTGACAGATCCCTCCGCCGTAGGAATCCACCACCTGTCCATTTTCATAGGATCCAGCCTCTACATACCCGTGCTCCGCATCGTAGGGCGCAGTCGCATCGCAGACAGACAGGCTTTCTCCCGGCATCAGGATGGTCCCGTTCAATTTGGAAACTCCGGTGCTTAAGTTCTGCCACCGGTCGCCGCCGCCGGCGTCTGTGGAAAAGCTTCCCAGCTCGTCTTCAATCGTAGACAGGTCTGCCGATGTTATCACTGGTTCTTCTTTTACCAGCACCATCTCGATTGAAAAGTCCTGGTGTTTCCAGTTCTCTTCCAGGTATTGATCGATGCGCTTGATCGAGGCGTCTACATCTACCGTGTATCCCTCTTTTTCTTTCACTACCTGAAAGGTCCCCTCGCCTGTACGCTCAATATATGCATTTTCAGCCCCCACCGCAAGCGGAACTGCCCTTTCATTCATGACGTTCTTCGCTGTTTCCGGATCCAGCTGCAGCCCTTCCTTTATGACATGCTTTCCATCAGAAAGTGCGCGGATCCTCCGGAACCTCTGTATCACGGAACCTTCTTTTCCGTAACTTACCGCCTGACTCACCACCTGATCTGTGTCACGATATTCCAGTCCCAGTTCATCCAGCGTAGCCTCTGCAGACTGATCTTCCACTTTCATCGTCACCTGATCCGCCAGATGCTCCTGCCGGTAATCCTCCATCGCCTGGGCCGCTTCCCTGGCTGTCATCCCGGAAGCATCCACCGGACCGATATAGACATTCCTCAGAATCTGATCCTCAGGGAAACGGTTGACATACGCATACAGCATGCCATATACGGCGCCGCACAGTCCAAAAACGCATAACAAAGCCAGGCCGCACAGCAGGCGCGCCCTTTTCTTCTTCATCTGCGCTCTTTTTTTATTTCTCTGGATTCTTTTTTTCAGACGGCTTTCCGACATCTTTCCTCCCCCTGCGCTTTTTCGCGCTTACACCATCAGATATGGGATCACCATTGTCGCCACCATCGCCACAATCACAGCTATGATCAGGATTGCCACAATTCTTCTTGTTCTTTTATTATTAAAATTCATCTTTTTTCTCCTTTTTGCTTTCTATGATACAGGTTCTTGCCTCTTGATTCAATGGGTTTCTTTCCAGATAATCAAACAGGACATATCGTCCGGCCAACGGGAAATATTCCAGGTGCGTCATCCTTCTTACCTGATTTCTGTCGCGGCCGGCATACCCTGGAAGATATGTTTCTCTTATTTTATCACTTTCATAAAAAGCCCGCACGTCTTCTTTTCTCACCTGGTACTCGCCTGCAAATGCCGGCCTCGTCTTTGCGTTTTCCCGGAGATAATAGTCATATATCAGAAGTTCTCTTGCCCTGCCTGTTTCACAGGGCTGTTCTTCTGATATAAAACTTAAGAGAATGTCATACCTTGCGCTCCTCTTGTGCTGAATCTCCTGAAGGCCTTGTCTTTCATAATATTTCCACATCTTCTCAAACATATCAAAGGCAGAAGAGAACCATGTTCCCATATATTCTATGGTATGGGTAAACTGGCGGCTGTTATAATAGACCTCCACCATCTCTTCCACCCCTTTCAGGAGACGCACATCTCCATAGGACAGCCAGTTGGTAAAAAGCACCTCGTAGGGTGGTCTGCTTTTATGGATCAAACCGTACGCTTCTTCCTGCTCCTTCATGTACGATCCTTTTAAAACCTTCAGGAACCCCAGCTGCAGCTGGTCCGGCTTCATTTCATACACCACGTCAAAAGATTGGCGGAAGCTTTTAAGGTCCTCATAAGGCAGCCCGGCGATCAGATCCAGATGCTGATGCACATTTCCGCTCTCCCGGATCCTTGCAACCGTATTTTTAACCTTTTCCAGATCCATTTTTCTCCGGATCTCACGTATGGTCCGGGGATTCACAGACTGCACGCCGATCTCCAGCTGTATCAGTCCGGGACGCATCTTTGAGATCAGTAACATCTCTTCCTCATTCAGAAGATCTGCAGCAATCTCAAAATGAAAGTTTGTCTTCCCCCTGTCATGCTCCAGAAGATATCGCCAGATCTCCATGGCATGTCCATGATTACAGTTAAAGGTCCTGTCCACAAATTTTACCTGCGGGACCTCCTGATTGATAAAAAACAGCAGTTCCTTTTTCACCAGCGACAGATCCCGGAACCTGAGCGCTTTATCAACGGAAGACAGGCAGTAGCTGCAGGAAAAGGGACAGCCTCTGCTGGATTCATAATAGATGATCTTATGCGCAAACATATCCAGATCCTTATAGACAAACGGAATCCTGCTCAGGTCAATGGGGTCTCTCCATGGATTTTCCACGATTCTTCCATCCAGTCCGCGAAAAGAAATCCCCTTGATCCGGGCCAGCTCCTTTTCCCGCCTCTTTACATCCAAGGGAGCCCCATCCTCAAACGACCTGCAAAGACAGGCGAAGGTCTCCTCTCCCTCGCCCTTCATCACACCTTTGACCTGGGGAAGCCTTTCCAGAACTTCCCGGGAATCGTAGGAAACCTCCGGACCTCCAAGCCAGATCTCCGTCTCACCGCAGATCTTAGCGTATTCTCGCACCAGGTGCTCCACATATTCGATATTCCAGATATAACAGGAAAAGCACAGGACATCCGGCTTCTTTCGCCAGAGATCCCCAAGGATCGCATCCTCTGTCTGATTAATGGTATATTCCGCAATCTCTACGCGTGGATCATCTGCATATGCTTTCAGACTATACACGGCAAGATTCGAATGAATATACTTCGCATTGATTGCTGTCAAAAGTATCCTCATATTCTTGACATTTCCTCCAAAATAGGGTAAAATTAAGGCTCGTGCAGCCGGGGTGTTAGCGGTACCTTGTACCTGCAATCCGCTATAGCAGGGGTGATATTGCGCGGAGGGCACAGCTTTGCAGAGCTGCCCTTGATAAGTGGCATTGAGGCTTGGGTCTTACGCGACGGAAATCCGTGAACCGTGTCAGGTCGGGAACGAAGCAGCACTAAGCGGAATCTTCCGGGTGCCGTAAGGGCGCCTGAGCTGAGTCAACTGTCAAGGTAACGTCTGTGAATCTGCGTTCGAAGCGCAATGCACGATTTTTTTCTTTTCACGCAGCTCTTTGAAAAAGTTTTTCATCATCTGGCTGCATTCTTCTCCCAGAACTCCCGTCTGAAGCTCTGCCTGATGGTTAAATTCTTTCATCTGCAGGAGATTCAGGATCGATCCTGCACATCCCGCCTTCGGATTCATGCACCCTACCACAACTCTGGTGAGCCTGGACTGAACAATGGCGCCTGCACACATCTGGCATGGTTCCAGCGTCACATACATGGTACACTCTTCCAGTCTCCAGTCATTCATTTTTTTACTGGCCTTCCTGATTGCGATCATCTCTGCATGTGCCAGCGTATTCTTATCGATGGTCCGGCGGTTATATCCCCTGCCGATGATCTTATCCTGATATACGATCACACATCCGATCGGCACCTCACCCAGCGCATAGGCCTTTTTTGCCTGACGGATAGCCTCTCTCATGTATTTTTCATCCTTTTTGCAGTCTTCCATCTGTACTCTCCTATTCTACGAACAAGAACACGGCGCCGCCTTTCTCTTTACACACCGGCACCAGTATCCGAACTTTTCTTCGTCCTCCTGTTCTTCGTCTTCTAATTCCACTTCGATATCCCTGCGCCTGATAAACTCCGGAAATCCAAATGCCTGCGCTGCTTTTGCCTCTTTGGGATGAAACAGCCCCGGCACGCCCAGGCGCAGCCACTCTCCATCATCCAGAAGCATCAGGTGATGATAGTTATAATATCCATGCAGAAGAAAGCTGTTATTGGAAAGCTTCCATTCACATCGGGGCAGCTTCGCCAGCTCATTTCTCTGGATCTTCTGACAGAAAAAAACCTGTCTCTTTTCCTCTGCTGCCGCCGTTTCCTTTTCCTCTTCCAAAAGTGGCTCCTGTTCTGCAGGCGCAGTCTCTTCTTTCAGGACGTCCTCTTCTTCCGGAATCGTTTCCTCCTCCGCGGCAGCCTCCTTCTCCGGATCCCAGATCCGCATGTTTCCGATATTGACAGGTGTATCATCCCAGACTGCGGCAAACCTCCTCTGGTCCGCTGTCTCCAGGATGATTCCATCGATCCTGTCAAAGATTTCCTGACCTCCGGTATCTTCGCTGGTATAATACATCCGGTAATTAATGGCAGGGTTCACATGCTGCGCATCCCCCTGCCATATCCCGACGCACTCACTGCCGTCTACATAAAACAGATACAGCTTCAGAACCTTTTCTCCATTAAGGCCAAGGCCCTTGCCATGGATATGGAGCACGCATTCGTCCATTCCCTGCTCTGCCTTTATGAATCCTACGTTCCGAAGCCGCTTCCCCTGCTCATACTCGTACAAATAACGAATAAATCGTTTCAATCTTCCACATCCTTCATACTGGTTCATTTATCACAATCTATTCCCCAGTATCCGGAAATATGCCTAGAGCATCGCTTTCAATTCCTGGTACAGCCTTTTTGCATAGCTGTCCGTCATTCCGCAGATATAGTCTGTCACCAGAAGAAGCCTCAGATACAGCTTCTCTACATCTGTCCTGCCCTTTGCATGAAAATGATATGCATTTTTATAATTACTGGAAATAAAATATACCATTCTCTGTTCGATGGAGTTCAATGTCTGCGAAGGATCATCATACTTGATGACCGCCTTCATAAACTGATCCATCAGATCGTTCAGGATCACTGCCTCTTTTACTTCCATCCGGTAAATCGTCTCAGACGTAAACACCTTCCGGTAGGCCAGATCTCCCAGAAGCTCCATCAATTTCTCTGCAAATGTCTGATGGAAAAGGTCATAGCGGTAGGTTCCCGCCATGATCTCCTTATAATTAGAAGTAAACCCAAACGTTGCGCAGCCGATCAGAAATCCCTGTACGCGGACGATCCAGTTCTTTACCGCATACTCCTCCGGATCCGCCACTCCTTTTTCAAGGCCGCGCCGGTAATATTCCTCCAGCTTATCCGCCGCCTGGAATGCGGCTTCCTTATTCTTATCATACCGTACCTGCAGATCTTTTAATTCCCGCAGGAGCTGGGCATAGCTGATAAAGCCTTTCACAAAGGCATCCTCAATATCGCCCGTCTTATAGGCAATATCATCGGCCGCCTCCAGAATGAAGGTCAGTGGGTGCCGGCATCCATTAGTCCCGGTCTCTTTTGCCACCTCTTCGTAAATCTCCTGATCCGCCAGGTAATATCCCATCTTTTTCGTCTTGATATCGCCGGAATCCGGATCGATGCCAAGGGAGGAAACGGGATATTTTATAATCGTGCCAAGAAGAGCATAAGTCAGATTCATTCCATTTTCATCTACCAGAAAATGAAGCTTGCTTACCAGCCTCAAGGCCTGTGCATTTCCTTCAAAATGATAAAAATCCTCCCTCATCTGAGGTGTCAGCACCTGATCCAAAGCTCTCTCATGATAGGTCAGTGTAGGAAGATTTCTCTGGAACCACTCACGGATCGCAATCTCTCCAAAATGTCCAAAGGGCGGATTCCCGATATCATGAATCAGTCCTGCGCACTCAAGAATATGGCAGATATCTTCCTTCATCCGCGCATTGAAACTTAAATCTTTCTTATACTCTATTATATTTTCCCCGATATTCTGCCCCAGTGACTTGGCAAAGGAAGACACTTCCAGAGAATGGGTAAGTCTTGTACGGATAAAATCACTTTTATCCAGCGGAAATACCTGCGTCTTATCCTGCAGGCGGCGAAAAGACGCGCTGCCTATGATCCGGTGATAATCTTTCTCAAACTCACTTCTCAGATCTGTACCTTTATACCGGCGCGCTTTTCCTGCGCCTTCTCTTCTTCTCTTTGTCGATAACAACTGTTCCCAATTCAATCTGAATGCCCTCTCTAGTCCAGATAGATCGGCGGCACATAGTCCTTTCCAAGCAGCGCCTTCTTACGCTCCTGATATCCAAGGAATGCCCATTCCGTCATATCCGTCCAAGCATGTGTCCCTCTGTCATACACCTGTACATAGCCGATACGGGTCGGATGCATCCGGACACTGTTGCTTTTGTATTCTCTTCCTGTATAAGGATTTACATCGCCCTTTTCCAGATCCTCTTCCTCTGCGGTAAACTCCTGAAGCTCTGCCAGCGCCTCCTCTTCGGCGCTCATCTTCTCTGGCTCTTCTTCTATGATCAAAGGCTCTTCCTCTTCCAGAACATAATCTTCTGTCACAGCCTCTGCCACCGGTTCAGGATCGCGGATTTCTGCTTCTTGGGTCTCCGGCTCTGCCGGGACTTCGTCTGCCGGTTCTTCCTCCTGAAGCTTTTCTTCCTGCTTCTTTCCCTCCGGCTTACGGATCCGGCGCAGCAGATAATCACGCCAGCCGTGTTTTTTCTCTTCCTTATTCGGATGCTCTTCCTTTTTCTCTTCCTGGAAGCTTTCCTCTTCCTTTTCTTCCTCCTCGGCGACTTCCTTAAGGAGATCCGCCACAGGCTCTTCCAGCGGCGGCAGTTCGCCCTGCTCCTGCTCGATCATGGCGTCCAGCTCTTCATGGATATCTACCAGCTCACCGATGGTAATATCCCTTTCATGCACCTCTTGAGGCGCCTCCTTCTTCGGTTCTGCCTTTTCTGTTTCCAGACTTGTTTCCTTATGTATATGATGATGGCCTTGTACATTTTCTGTCGGGACGCCGTCTTCTCCAAGAATACTGAGCTGAAATGGGCAATCAAGAATCTCTGCGATCATACGCATATCCTGTTCCTGGAAATTGTCCCGCCCCAGTCTCTGGGTCAGATTCTGGCGCGACATTTTCTTCCCGGTACGTTCCTCAATGGTCTCTGCGAGTTCCTTGATTGTCATGCCCCTGCGGCTTAAGATGATTTTCACTTGTTCTCCAAATGTTAAATCCAGCATAACATGTCCTCCTTATTAACTTAATTCTTATACTCTCCTGACAAGCTTTATCTTTTTGTAAACTTTTTTATTTCTTGATAAACCCAGTCTTTTCCCTTTTACTATTCTAACACCTGCTTATAAGCACGTCAACCACTCACCCGGATTCTCTCCAGTCATAAAGACAAGACCCGAAGGCTCTCTTCAATATCCGGATCTGTTGTACACACTGCCATCTTTGCCGGAATCGTTCTGTCTGTATATTCTTGATAATAATAGCATTCCGGAAATTCTGCCGGCTTTTTTTTCAGCAGCGGCCGGCCTTCTTCACCCCATCCGATACAAAAATCTCTGGTATCCAGCCCCATTCCTTTTCGTGTGGCTTTCATAAAACTTTCTTTTAACACCCAGTATCGGTAAAACATCTCCTGCCTTTCTTTTTCTGAATCTCTTCCTATTATATAGATATACTCTTCCTGGCAGAAAAACCGCCGCGCCACCTTCTCTCTCATCTCCCCGATCATTTCCAGGTCGCAGCCCACCTGCACATCCCTTCTGTCGCTGCAGGCGCACATCACATAGTCTCCCGAGTGAGACAGATTAAACACGGCATCCTCCGGCAGTCTTTCTCTCTTTCTTATCTCCATCCATAACGTCCAGACTCCTGCGCTCTGAGCCTTTGCCTTCGGATCGCGAAGTCGGTCTGCCTTTTCTTTTCTCCATTCGGGAAGAAGCTGATAACAGGATTCATATTTTTCCTTAAAATACAAAGAGTTAATCTTTGCGATCCATGCTTTCACCATCTTTTTTTCTCCTTTTATTTATGCTATATTATAGAGGTCTTGGGATTTTTTTACAAGACGCCCCTTTCTCTTTTGTTTTGGCGATTTTAAGGAAATCAGTTGACATCTTTCTTATATTAAGGTAGTATACAATTGTTTTCACACTTTAAATAGCTAAAATTTTACAGTATAAATATTTCATGGAGGAACCTATTATGATTATCGTATTAAAACCACGCGCAAAGCAGGATGATATCGCACGTGTTGAGCAGATGGTCAAGAGAAAAGGTCTGGACACCCATATCGTTGTCGGATCTGAAATGACCATTATCGGATGCATCGGCGACACCACTCAGGTGGATCCCAAGCTTTTTGAAGTAGATTCTGCCGTCGACAAAGTCATGCATGTCCAGGAGCCCTACAAACTGGCTAACCGTGCCTTCCATCCGGAAGACTCTGTCATCGATGTGTCTGGCGTAAAGATCGGCGGAGGACACCTTGGACTGATCGCCGGGCCCTGCTCTGTAGAGTCTGTCGACCAGGTAATGGAGATTGCCAAAGCAGTAAAGGCATCTGGTGCCAATCTGTTAAGAGGCGGCGCGTTTAAGCCCAGAACCAGCCCTTATTCTTTCCAGGGACTGGGGCTGAAGGGTCTGGATATTCTCTGCGAAGTGAAGGAGGCAACCGGACTTCCGATTGTAACAGAACTGATGTCCACTGAATATCTGGATATTTTCAATGAAAAAGTGGATCTGATCCAGATCGGTGCAAGAAATATGCAGAATTTTGACCTGTTAAAGCAGCTGGGACAGGTGGAACGCCCGATTCTTTTAAAGAGAGGACTGAACGCCACCTACGAAGAGTGGATCATGTCCGCAGAATATATCATGGCTTCCGGTAACGAAAATGTGATTCTCTGCGAACGCGGTATCCGTACTTTCGAGACCTACACCAGAAACACCCTGGATCTGCAGAGCATTCCGGTTCTTCGCAGGCTGACCCATCTGCCTGTAATCGTAGACCCAAGCCACGCCGGTGGAAAATGGTGGCTTGTAGATTCTATGGCAAAGGCTGCCATTGCTGCCGGAGCAGACGGACTGATGATCGAAGTCCACAACAATCCAGAGTGCGCGCTCTGCGATGGAGCCCAGTCTTTGAAACCCAAAAAATACGACGATCTGATCAGGGAAGTATCACAGATCGCCTCTGTTGTCGGAAAGACATTTTAATCACAGGAGCAGGCTATGAAACTGACAGTAAACCTGGGGGCGGACAGTTACCCTATTTATATTGAAAATCACATTTTAGACCATGCACTTTCTTATATCCCGGAAGTTTTCTCCGGGAAACGGATTATGATCATCTCTGACGATCAGGTGTATCCCAGATATGGCAACGCCTTGAAGGCGCAGCTGGAGTCCCGCTACGAATGCTATCATCTGGAACTCCCTCACGGAGAATCGACAAAAAACTTTAAGACGCTTCCTGTCTTATACAGCGCCATGCTCAATGCAGACATTTCCCGCAGCGACCTTGTCATCGCGCTTGGCGGTGGTGTCATCGGTGATCTGGCAGGCTTTGCTGCTGCCAGCTATCTGAGGGGAGTAAAGCTGATCCAGATTCCTACCTCTCTGCTGGCGCAGGTGGATTCCTCTGTAGGCGGGAAAGTTGCCGTAGATCTTCCGCAGGGCAAGAACCTGGTGGGCGCCTTTTACCAGCCTTCCCTTGTCCTGATCGATCCTTTGGTGCTGGATACTCTGCCCGAACGGTTCATCAGCGATGGGATGGGCGAAGTCATCAAATATGGCTGTATCAAAGACGCCGATCTGTTTGAGCTTCTGGCTTCTCATTCTTCCTTCGAAGACCTGAAGCCAAAGCTTCCCGAAATCATTTACAGATGCGTAGATATCAAGCGCCTTGTGGTAGAGCAGGACCAGTTTGACACCGGCGAGCGGATGCTTTTGAATTTCGGACACACCTTGGCTCATGCCATTGAACAGTACCATAATTATGAAAAAGAAAGCCATGGCGAGGCTGTCAGCATTGGAATGTACCAGATTTCTCTGCTGGCCGAGGCAAAGAATCTTACCCGGCCCGGAACCGCAGAAAAAATCCTGGATGTCCTGAACCTCTACGGACTCCCGCACAGCTGCGATATTCCGCTTACAGAGCTGACCGAAGCCATGACTCACGACAAGAAAAATCTGAATAACAAGCTGAACCTGATCCTTTTAAACGAAATCGGCGACAGCCGAATCTATCCAGCGTCCCTGGATTTCTTCGGGAAAGATATCAGGATATAAGAGGGTGTCCCAAAAGTCACGAAGTGACTGAAAGGACACCGACTATAAAAAAGGA
>OGRN01000077.1_pt1 | contig 87943 bp, 90 predicted proteins | sample 1553401 | NCBI WGS metagenome assembly OGRN01 (sample SAMEA2580096, study PRJEB22360) | human gut metagenome | biome: human gut; feature: human-associated habitat; material: faeces | place: Denmark | collected 2008/2010 | reverse complement strand
TGCCGTTTTTCAGATATGAAAGAGCCTTTTGATAAAAGAAAGGGATGTCCCTTTCTTATAAATCTAAAAATTCATAGTTTTGGGACACCCTCTTTGCATTTATCTACCAGATTCCCAGTACATGCTGCATCCCAAGACTTACTGCCGTAATCCCGATCCAGCACGCCATTCCCATCAGGATCGGTTTCCCGCCGGTTTTTACCAGCTTCACGATATTTGTATTCAGGCCGATTGCCGCCATTGCCATGATGATAAAGAATTTAGACAGCTCCTTCAATGGCGCAAACACATCAGCAGATACTCCTGCCGCCGTCGCAATCGTCGTAATGACGGAAGCCCCAATAAAAAACAGGATAAAGAATGGGAACACCTGCTTCATAGAAACTTTTCCGCTTCCTTCTCCTTTTTTCCGTTTCGTCCGGATCAGCGCCAGTACCAGTGTAATCGGGATGATCGCCAGAGTCCGGGTCAGCTTTACCGTTACCGCCTTGTCAAGCGTCTGGCTTCCCAGTCCATAAATACTGTCCCAGGTGGAAGCCGCTGCCGTTACAGATGACGTATCATTTACAGCTGTCCCGGCAAACACTCCGAACGCGTCCCCTGAGTTTGTCGCAAAGCCGAGAAATCCTCCCAGTGTCGGGAACAAAATCGCCGCCAGCACGTTAAAAAAGAAAATTACCGAGATTGCCTGTGCCACCTCTTCATCATCCGCATCAATCACCGGCGCCGTTGCCGCAATCGCAGAACCTCCGCAGATTGAAGATCCAACACCTACCAGCGTAGAAATCTTTCCCGGAATATGCATAGCTTTGTGCAGGACATATGCAATAACCAAAGATGTCGTAATCGTTGAAATGATGATCGGCAAAGACTGCTTTCCCGTCTGCAGGATCACCTGCAGGTTCAGCCCAAAGCCCAGCAAAATCACAGCATACTGCAAAATTTTCTTAGAAGTATATTTGATACCACTCTCCAGAGAACCCTTGTCCTTGATCCCAAGCGTCAGAATCATTCCCACAAGAATCGCGATCACCGGACCCCCAATGATCGGAAACCGCTGCCCAAGAAGCCATGACGGCACCGCAATACAAAAACAAAGCAAAATTCCCTTCCAATTCTTACTCAAAAAATCCATATCCACCCTCCATAAAATCCACCGGCTTATCCACCGGCTTTCCACAATATTTCCCACATTTTTCCACAGCAACGATCATACCATAAGTTTTCCATAATGTAAAATTATAAATCTTTATTTTTTGATAAAAATATGTTATCATTCATTCAATGGGGACGGGGGATTTCCGGAAATCCCCCGTCCCCATTGAAGGAGGTTGCCATGCTTGATCATCGTGTTTTAACTTTTTTGACGGTCTGTGACGAGATGAGTTTTACTCGTGCGGCGAAAAAGCTTCATATTTCTCAGCCCGCTGTTTCCCAACACATTCAATATATTGAGGAATATTACCATATCCAGGCTTTTCAATTCACAGGAAAGCGGATTTCTCTGACGGAAGCCGGAAGGCTTCTCAAAGATTCTCTGACTTCTCTGTACAATAATGAAATCTACTTAAAGGAACAGCTTCTTGCTGTAACTGACCTGCAACATACTCTTCACTTTGGCGCTACACTTACCGTGGGCGAATTTATGATCGCATCTCCATTGTCGCATTTTCTTACTGCGCATCCGACGGCGAATATTTCTGTGACGGTCGCTAATACAAAGGATCTTCTGAAAAAACTGGATGCCGGGGAAATTGATTTTGCAATTCTGGAAGGGAGTTACCCCAGACATCTCTACCGTCATATTCCTTATATTACTGATCGTTTTATTCCCATCTGCAGTGGAGACTATGTCCTTCACCATGCGCCGGAATCTCTTCACTCTTTGCTTTCGGAACGGCTGTTAATCCGAGAGACAGGCTCTGGCAGCCGGCTGATTTTGGAAAATGCACTGGCCGGATATGACCTCGGTATCGAAGATTTTGCTCAGGTCACCACAATTGGAAATATGAATACGATTAAGGAAATGGTTCTGGACGGCTGTGGGATCACCTTTCTCTATGAGACGGCAGTAAAGGCTGAACTTATGGATGGCCGGATCCGCCAGATTGTCCTCCCGGGCTGGAATATTCTCCATGAAATCTCTGTCGTATGGAAGAAAGATCATTTGTTTGAGGGATCTCTTCGCCAGCTTATTACAGAACTTTTTTATCTTTAAAGTTTGTTTACAAATTTTTCTTATTTTAAACACAAAATCATCACAAACTTTTCCTATACTATAATTGTTCAAGGAATTGAACAACAAAAATCTTTTTCATAACTTTTTCCTCAGGACTGCACTCCTCCCAAGAGCAGTCCTATTTTAATGCTATCCATCATGTTCCTGTTTCAACTTCTGCTGCTCATCAATCTCTTCCTCCATCTCATCGATCATATACTGCACCGTATTACGATCCAACTCCTGTAATTCCTTCGAAAACATTCCTATCACCCTCTCCATATTCAGACACATTCATTTTGCACAATATCACAAATTACATCAAGCGGAATGTAAACATACTCCTGAAGAAGCTCCATCTCTACACCCGTATTTGATTTCTATCACAATATCTGTAATAATCAAAGAACTTTCATCTGCAATCCGGACTGTATCATTAGGCAGAATCTTTAAAATTTTCACTTTCTGCTCTAATATCAATGATAAAAATTCTTCCCTCTGTCCGCCGTTCCACTGCCGGAAATCTCCTCCTGTCCTTTTTTCTTTCAATCGCTTTTTCATTTACGGGTATCGTGCTTCAGACCAGAAGCCTACGAAAAAATGAATGCCTTTCGGCCAAATGAATGCTTCTCTTAGATAGAGAAGAATCCCAGCGCCAGAACCGCGCCGATATTGATGGAATAACTATAGCATGTCGTAAAGAAATCTGCAAAGGACGACTGCTTTTATTGTCATTCTGCAAATAAGAGGCGCTGCAAAACAGATGAATTACTCACCTATTTTGCAGCGCCCCTTACATATATCCCATATTCTAGATATTCCAGTGCCTGTCCTGGGATGCCTTAAGTCTTGCCATCGCCCGCGCGAGCGAAGCCTGGGACAGATGATACTCCTGTATGCTCTGTTTTTGGCGAAGCCGTTCTTCGGCACGCTCCTTGGCCTCCTCGGCACGCTTCACATCAATGTCTTCCGGCCGCTCTGCTGTATTCACCAGCACAGACACTCGGTTATTCATGATTTCCGCGAATCCCATGGAAACCGCCGCTGTGACCCATTCACCGTCCGGCTTTTTAAAATGTAGTTCTCCGGGATCCACCGCAATCACCATATTTTCATGATGCGGCAGGACTCCCTTCTGCCCGTCCGGCGCCGGGACCATCAGATACTGACACGGCCCTTCATAAAAGATTTTATCGCTGGATATGATTTTTAACGAAAATGTTTCCATACCTTACGCACTCCTTATTTCTGCGCCTGTGCTTTCGCCTTCTCCTTCACATCGTCAATAGTTCCTACATTGAAGAATGCGCTCTCCGGATAATCATCCATCTCGCCGTCGATAATAGCGGCAAAACCACGAATCGTCTCTGCAAGCGGCACATATTTTCCAGGCGTTCCCGTAAATACTTCGGCCACGGAGAACGGCTGAGACAGAAATCTCTGCACTTTTCTCGCGCGGTTTACCGTCATCTTATCTTCCTCTGACAGCTCCTCCATACCAAGGATTGCAATGATATCCTGCAGTTCCTTGTACTTCTGCAGAATCTCCTGTACCTTTCTTGCTACGCGGTAATGCTCTTCTCCAACCACGTCCGCCTCCAGGATTCTGGATGTTGACTCCAGCGGATCCACCGCCGGATAGATTCCCTGCTCAACAATCTTTCTGGAAAGTACAGTCGTCGCATCCAGATGAGAGAATGTCGTTGCAGGCGCCGGGTCAGTCAGGTCATCCGCCGGTACATAAACCGCCTGCACAGAGGTAACCGATCCGCTGCGGGTCGATGCAATACGTTCCTGCAGAGCACCCATCTCATTCGCCAGAGTCGGCTGATATCCTACCGCCGATGGCATACGTCCAAGCAGCGCAGACACTTCTGAACCAGCCTGTACAAAACGGAAAATATTATCGATGAACAACAGCACGTTCTGATGCTCCTGGTCACGGAAATACTCCGCCATGGTAAGCCCGGTCTCCGCCACACGCATACGCGCTCCAGGCGGCTCATTCATCTGCCCGAATACCAGGGCCGTTTTACTTAAAACACCTGATTCACTCATCTCTGTCCAGAGGTCATTTCCTTCACGAGAACGCTCTCCGACACCAGTAAAGATAGAGTATCCACCGTGCTCCGTAGCGATATTGTGGATCAGCTCCTGGATCAATACCGTTTTTCCAACACCGGCACCGCCGAACAGACCAATCTTACCACCCTTTGCATAAGGCGTCAGAAGGTCAATGACCTTAATTCCTGTCTCCAATACTTCTACCGCCGGGCTCTGATCTTCAAAGCTTGGCGCTTTCCGGTGGATCACCCAGTGTTCCGTATCCTCCGGAATCTTTTCTTTATCATCAATGGTCTCTCCAAGTACATTGAAGAGCCGTCCCAGTGTCTGATCGCCTACCGGCACTTTAATACCTTCTCCGGTAGCCGTCACTTCCATGCCTTTATAAAGGCCGTCGCTGGATGCAAGCATGATACAGCGGGCAACATTATTTCCCACATGCTGCGCGACCTCCATCACACAGCGTTTGCCGCCGTTGTCTACCTCCAGCGCATCCTTAATAAACGGAAGCTCTTCTTTGCTCTGAAATTCCACGTCTACTACAGGCCCCATGACCTGTACGATTTTTCCCTTTGTCATAACGTTCCTGCTCACTTCCTTTTCTGTGCATTCGCTCCGCCGATCACCTCAGTCAGCTCCTGCGTAATATCGGCCTGGCGCACACGGTTATATGTTATCGTCAATTCATCCAGCATATCCGATGCACTGTCTGTCGCGTTCTGCATCGCCTGCATCCTGGCGTTGTGCTCACTACAGTAAGACTCTACCAGGCAGCCATATATGATTCCCACCGCATAGTTCGGCACAATGTTATCCATAACACTGTGTGCCGACGGATACAGGGTCATCCCCTCCTGATAGATTCCCGTCAGAGACGGCATATTCTTAGGGGCAAAACTTATCCTGTGCAGTGGAAGGAGCTTAATCTTTTCCGTCACGGCCTGCATCGCATTTTCCATCCTGGTGTAGATGATATAAATATCATCCAGCTCCCCTTCTTCAAACAGAGACACCATCTCTTCCGCAATCACACGTGCCCTGTAAAGCGTTGGATTCTGTACTGTATACCGGAAAGAAGTGTCAAGCTCCAGTCCCTCTTTTTTAGAGAAGTACTGTCTTCCCAGCTCGCCCATCACAAACATTTTATGCCTTCCTGGCTCTTTCAGCACTTCTTCCGCCATTTTGATTACATTATGATTATAAGCTCCTGCCAGACCTTTATCAGCAGTAATGACAATACTTCCGACCTTACGCTCTTCTGGCGGGATCTTCTCCCTTGTATCAAAAAAATGGCTGTGCATATCCGGAACATGCCTTAATATTCTGGAAATCTCTGCCTGCATCGCAAAAAAGAACGGCTCCGTATCTGCAAGTTTTTTTCTGGCCTGCTTCATCTTCGAAGAAGAGATCAGATACATGGCATTCGTAATCTTTCTGGTCTCCTGGATACTGGCCATCCTTTCTTTCAGCTCTCTTGCATTTGCCATAGTTCCACCTGCTTATCTGCTTTCTTTAAATTTCTTTACTGCATCCAGGATCTGACTGATCAGATCATCGTCCAGGACTTTCTTCTCCTCCAGCGTCTCTCCGATCTGTGGATATTCGCGGTCAAAGTATGCCAGCATATCCATCTGAAATCCCTTAACCTTTGACGTTTCCACATCCATCAGCATCTTATGAGTCGCCGCACACAATGTGATCACCTGCTCATGCATGGACAGCGGACGTCCCAGAGGCTGCTTCAGAAGTTCTGTCAGTACACTTCCGTATTTCAGCTGTTCCCTGGTCGCTTCATCCAGATCCGAACTGAACTGGGTAAAGGATTCCATTTCTCTTGCCTGGGCCAGATCGATACGGATACTTCCGCTGGCTTTTTTCATAGCCTTGGTCTGTGCAGCTCCTCCTACACGGGATACAGAAAGGCCGACGTTGACCGCCGGACGCATACCCGCATTAAACAGGCTGCTCTCCAGGAAGATCTGTCCGTCTGTAATAGAAATAACATTGGTCGGAATATATGCCGATACATCTCCTGCCTGTGTCTCAATGATCGGCAGTGCAGTAATGGATCCGCCTCCTGCTTCCTCATTCAGCCGGCTGCTTCTCTCCAGCAGTCTGGAATGCAGATAGAATACGTCTCCCGGATATGCCTCACGTCCCGGAGAACGTCCCAGCAAAAGAGAAATTGCACGATATGCCACCGCATGTTTTGAAAGGTCATCATAAATAATCAGGACATCTTTTCCCTGATACATAAAATACTCTGCCAATGCAGTCGCTGAGTAAGGTACAATATACTGCAACGCCGCACACTCACTGGCTGTTGAACAGAATACGGTTGTGTAATCCAGTGCATCATGCTTACGCAGTGTATTTACAAGCTGGGCCACTGTAGATGCTTTCTGCCCGATCGCCACATAAATACAGATCACGTCTTTTCCCTTCTGGTTTAAGATCGTATCCAGTGCGATGGAAGTCTTTCCTGTCTGCCGGTCGCCGATGATCAGCTCACGCTGTCCCCGTCCGATCGGGAACATGGAGTCGATCGACAAAATTCCTGTCTCCAGCGGAACACTGACCGATTTACGCTCAACGATGCCGGGCGCTTCCTGCTCCACCGGCCGATAGCTGTCGGCCTTGATCTCGCCACGGCCATCAATCGGGGATCCCAGCGCATCCACGATTCTTCCAATATATGCTTCACCCACCGGGATGCCTGCACGTTTCTTTGTCCGGGAAGCTTTCGTTCCCTGAGTGATCTCGCTGTCATCACCAAATAAGATACAGCTGATCTCATTTTCTTTAATATCCTGAACCATGCCCTTCAGTCCGTTTTCCATGGTGATGATCTCGCCATACATAGCATGGTCAAGACCATAGATCGTTGCGATCCCGTCTCCTACAGAGACGACCGTTCCGACCTCCTGGTTTCGGCTGATCTCGTCATAGTTGCCTATTTCTTCTTTTATAATAGAGATAATCTCATCCGAACTGATTGCTCGCAATCCTTTCACCTCCAGGTTAATTTTTGTTCCAGCCGGTTCAGACGTCCCTGCACGCTGTAATCGTACTCTTTATCGCCTACAGACAAAATAAAACCACCCACAAGAGAAGCATCTTCCTGCAGCTCCCATCTGACACTGGCTGCATTCATCGTCCGGCAGATAAATTTTTCCATCTGCTCTTGCTGCTCTCTGGTAGGCAGTGCCGTATAGCGCAGGACTGCCGTCACAATACCTTTTGCTGCTCTTTTTTTCTCCTCATAGGCCTGGAATATCTCTTCAAGTATTCCTGCCTTTCCATGATCCGTCAATACCTTCAGAAAACTGCGGATCCTCTCCGGAAAGATCCGGTCGATCACCTTATGCTTCTGCTCCTTTGAAACGACAGGATTCTCCAGAGCCTCCTTAAGTTCAGGGGACTCCTTCCACAGTTTCCCGGTCTCATCTATAACATCCTCTGACATGTCCATCTGATACAGAACCTCCGCATACCGCAGAGCTGACAGCGAACAGTACCGTTCTTTATTCTTCTGTTCTGTCATGCGGATCACCTGCTTCTTTCAGAAATTGATCATAAACTGACTGATCGTCTGCCACATGATCTTCGTTCATAAGAACCTTCCTTGCGGCATCCATTGCAAGGGATGCTACCTGCGACTTCATCTCTCTTAACGTCTGCTCCCGTTCCATATCCATGGTCTCTCTTGCACTCTTCATCAGCTTCTCGGCCTCAGTACCCGCATCTCCCACGATACGGTCATACTCAGCCTTTGCCTCCTGCTTCGCGCGCTCGATCATCTGGCTGGACTCTTCCTTTGCCCCCTTGAGTTTATCCTCATACTGGCTTTTCAGTTCCAGTGCCTGGGTCTGGCTGTCCTGGGCATTTTTTAAGCCGTCAGAAATCATCGCTTCCCGTTTTTCCATGATATTCATGATCGGCCGGAACAAAAACTTCCGCAGAATCAAAAACAGGATGACCAGATTGATCATGGTAAGAACCAGATTAAAATCTACTCTCAGCACTTATCTTTACCTGCCTTTCTCCTTCGAACTGACGTAAATCCTCCTACTGCAAGAAGAAGATGATCAGGATCGCAATGATGAATCCATAGATCGCAGTTGCCTCTGCCAGCGCACATCCAAGGATCAGGGTCTTGCTGATCTTACCTTCTGCCTCCGGCTGTCTTGCGATCGCGTCTGCTGCCTTTGCTGTGGCAATACCGATGCCGACACCTGCTCCAATACCTGTTAAAACTGCTACTCCTGCTCCAATTGCAATAATTGTACCTGTCATAATTTTTTAATCTCCTTTTCTCTCTTGATTATTCCATTTCTTCATTCATAAATAGCGCTGTCAGGAACACAAATACATACGCCTGCAACAATCCGTCAAAAATGTCAAAATAAAAGCTAAGTGGAATCGGTACCAAAAACGGAACTACCGCTTTTACCAGTTCCATAACTACAAAACCGCCCAGCATATTTCCAAAGAGTCGCATACACAGCGACAGCGGACGGATCAGTATTTCCATTAACATAATCGGCATGACTACCGGCACCGGCTTGGCAAAATGTGCACACCAATGTTTCAGTCCATTCTTGTGTATGCCGGAATATTCAATCAGAACCATGCTCATGATCGCCAGCGCAGCTGTGACATTCAGATCCTTTGTCGGCGGCTTAAATCCCGCAAGTCCGATCACATTTGCCACTGCAAGATACAAAGCTACCGTCATCAGCCACGGAATATAGCGCTTATTCGACTTCCCTATGATGCCTTCAAAGAAATCACTGGCCCAGGTAATCACCGACTCCAGTGCAAGCTGCACCTTCCCGGGATTCTCTACCTTCAGATTCCTGACAAACACAATCGAGAGGATCGTCAAAACCGCCATAATGATCCATGTCACAACAACCGCTTCATCCACAGCAATCCCACCGAATATGGGAATTTCAAAGACTGTCTGACAAGTCAGTTGTTCCAACAGCTCATTCGTTAATTCTTCCGTACTATCCCCTTCCTTCAATAATTTTTAATTACATTACTGCTAATTCAAAAAAAAGTCAAGAACTCGAAAATATTTCTTAGCAAAGACGCTCTCATTTCCTGTTCTTATTACTTTTTATACGTTTTTTACAAAATTCCCCATTTTTTTATTTTTTTCTTATAAATATCAACGACATTTTCCAAATCCGCTTAAGATCCCCCGGGTTTTATAGTTATTTTGTATATTTTCTCCCGGTAATTATTCGAGATTTTCTCTATATTTAATAACAGGGAACGTAAATGGGGACGTACCCCTTTGCAAAGGGGTACGTCCCCATTTACGTTCTGCCCTGTCCCTACCTGACACGAACCAGGCGGATAATCCAGAAAAACATATCGCCAAATACCGCCGCCACGAAGGCCGGAGTATACCAGCCGCCCAGCGGCCGGCAGAGTGTGATATATATGATTAATATTGAAAAGAATGTGGTCATGAGCAGCTTTAATGTCACCAGCATATATTTCAGCGTCCGATAAACTCTTTCCTGGTTTTGCGGTGTCACCTTTACGCCGGTGTTCCAGACCTGTGGAAATCGCTCTATCGCGCTCAGCACCAGATACATTCCCCACCAGAGCAGGATCAGAAGGATGATCTCCCCTTTTCCGCCCCAGCGGTCAATCTCCCCAGAGCCGCCATAATGCATCGGGATCTGATCCGGGAAGGAAGTCCATCCGGCAATAAGATAAATGGTTACCCCTGCCATCAGCACAAGGCATATGATCTGTATGATCCTGTCGGCAAGGCTGCTTCTCATCCTTACACCATCCATCCCCTTTATGCCTCCTCTCTGCACCGGCGGATAATCTGGTTCGCATTTTCATAAATATGTTCCGGGTCCTCTCCTATAAAAAATTCACCGTTTCTATATAAAATACGTCCATTCACCATAGTCATGGTTACATTCTGCTTACTTCCACTGTACACGAGATTTTTTGTGATATTGTTAAGAGGCTGCATATTTGGCTGATGAAGATCAATCATGATCAGATCCGCCAGCTTTCCTTCTTCCAAGGTATCACAATCGTCAAGCCCACAAGTCCTGGCGCCGCCGATCGTAGCCATATACAGCACCCGGTCTGCATCCACGGCCGATGCGTCCTTCTCCCTGAGCTTGGCAAGCCCGGTGGTAAGAAACATCTCCCGGAACATATCCAGACAGTTGTTGCTGGCAGGCCCGTCCGTCCCGATCCCGATATTTATCCCCAGCTCCATCATCCGCTTTATAGGCGCGATCCCACTGGCAAGCTTGGTATTGGATCCCGGATTCGTCACTACCGACAGCCCCCTCTTCTGAAAGATCTTAAGATCTTCCTCCGTCATATGTACACAGTGAAATCCGCCGCCGCCATATGCAAACATCCCCAGAGAGTCCAGATAGGCCGTAGGCGTCATTCCCGTCCGCGCAAGGCACTGATCCACCTCCGAACGTGTCTCGGAATTGTGTGTGTATACCGGCGCGTGATATTTCCTGGCAATTTCTGCAATTTCCCGAAGAAGCGGCTCTGACGTAGTGTATTCTGCATGGAACCCCAGGCGGAAGCTTATCAGCCCGTCCCTTTCCTGCTCCTTTTGATATTTCAGATACCACTCCTCCAGCTCCCTGGCCGACTGGCTGAAATCATTGACCGCGCCGCAAAGCACCGTACGGAAACCACAGTCCCTGGAAGCTTCGGCGATCGTATCCGGTGTCAGATACATATCAAAATTTGCCGTAATCCCACTGGTCAGATATTCCAGGATCGCCAGTTTGGACAATTCATAGATGTCCTCTCCGCTGATCTTTGCCTCCATAGGAAAAATCTGCTTGTTCAGCCAATCCAGCAGCGGCATATCATCTGCATAAGAGCGCAGAAAAGTCATCCCCGAATGAGTATGTGCATTTTTAAACCCCGGCATGAGAAGGTTCCCTTTTACGTCGATCTCCCTCTCCCAGGTCTCACCTCCCGGTGCTTTGTCCGCCTCTCCCACATAGGAAATGCGGTTCCCACGAACATGAAGCTCTCCTTTTATTATCTGCATTCCCTCTGTCATGGGCAAAATTTTCGCATTATAAAATCTTATGTTCACAACCGCTCCTCCCTCGCCATGTTTATGATCGATGCACTCACCAGTTTTTCAAACAAAGGTGCAGTCCGGTCCGCTGTCTCCTGCACTTCCTGATGACTCAGCGGCTGATCTGTCAGGCCGCAGGCCAGATTTGAAATACAGGAAATCCCACAGGTCTTCATCCCCATATGATTGGCCGCAACCGCCTCACAGGCCGTACTCATCCCCACAGCATCTGCCCCAAGGGTTCTGCACATACGGACCTCCGCAGGAGACTCAAAATTCGGCCCGGTAAGCTGGATATAGACACCTTCCTGCAGACGGATCCCCAGATCCTTTGCCGTCTTTCTGATTATTTCCCTCAGGCTCGCATCATAGATCTCCGACATATCCGGAAATCTGGGACCCAGCTCTTCCAGATTCGGGCCAATCAGCGGAGACGGCACAAAACTTACGATCTGATCCCTGATCAGCATAAAATCTCCTGCTGAAAATCCGGGGTTGACGCCTCCGGCTGCATTGGTCAGAAACAGGATCTCGGCCCCTAAAAGCTTCAGAAGCCGGATGGGCAGTACCACGTCCGACATTGCATATCCCTCATAATAATGGACTCTTCCCTGCATGGCTGCTACCGGCACATCTCCTACATAACCAAACAAAAATCTTCCCTTATGCCCGGGCACCGTAGACACCGGGAATCCCTCGATCTCATGATAGTCAAGCGTCTGTACAACCCGGATCTGCTCTCCATAGTTTCCAAGCCCTGATCCCAGCACCAGCGCAACTCTGGGCCGAAAATCCACTTTCTCCTTCACCGACTCCACGCACCGCATCAGTTTGTCATACACCTGGCTCATACAGCACCACCTTTCCTTCCCTTAAGCTTTCCTGTACATTGATCAGCCTCTGGTTTGACGACCCCCGGAACAGCAGCGTAATATCTTTGAGCGCCTCCACAAATCTTCCGTCCACCAGCACGTCGATCATTGAGAGCATCTCGTCCGTCCAGCGGCATCTGGCGCGGCTTTCCTCCAGGAGTTCCCTGTCAAACAGATATCCTGTATAGCACCAGACCGTTTTATCTGGAAACCTGTCCTTAAATTTTCTGAGCAGTCCCACCAGCACCTCCTGGTTTGCCGGTTCAAAAGGCTCTCCCCCGAGAAGACTTAACCCCGCAATATATCCCGGCGCTGCGGCGCGCAGGATCTCCTCTTCCGTCTCCTGGGTATATTCCTTTCCATACCCAAAATCCCAGGTCTCCTGATTAAAGCACCCAGGACAGTGATGGGTACATCCTGACACGAAAAGCGATACCCTCACGCCCTCTCCATTTGCAATATCATATTTTTTGATTTCCCCATAATTCATAAGCCATTCTCCAAACTATCATTTTCTTTTTTTAGTATAGCAAAGGCGCCAGGTCTTTAAAAGACTTGGCGCCTTACTTTTCATAAAATACGCTTATAAATGCAGCACCCGGTCTTTAATCTCCTGGGTCCTTCCCTGATTCCAGAACTGAGTTCCGATGTATCCGCAGGTTCTTCTTGCCACAAACATCTTATCCTGATCCCGGTTGCCGCAGTTCGGGCACTCCCATACCAGTTTTCCGGATTCATCTTCCTTGATCAGAATCTCTCCGTCATATCCGCAGCATTCACAGTAATCACTCTTGGTATTCAGTTCCGCATACATGATGTGATCATAAATAAACTGCATTACCGAAAGCACCGCCGGAATATTATTCTGCATATTCGGAACCTCAATGTAGCTGATAGCTCCGCCCGGTGACAGCTTCTGGAAGTCTGCCTCAAACTCCAGCTTGTGGAAAGCATCGATCTCCTCTGCTACATGCACATGATAGCTGTTGGTGATGTAGTTTTTATCGGTCACTCCTTCAATGATACCAAACCGTTTCTGCAGACATTTTGCAAACTTATAGGTGGTGGACTCCATCGGTGTTCCATATACGGAATAGCTGATATTTTCTGCTTCTTTCCACTCTTTACATTTGTCATTCAGCCGCTGCATTACCTGCATTGCAAACGGTCTTGCCTCCGGATCCGTATGGGACTTGCCCAGCATCCGCACGCACATCTCATAAAGACCTGCGTATCCAAGAGAAATCGTAGAATATCCATTATATAAAAGTTTGTCGATCTTTTCGCCCTTCTTCAGTCTCGCCAGTGCGCCATACTGCCACAGGATCGGCGCCACATCGGAGATTGTACCAAGAAGTCTTTCATGACGGCAGCGCAGCGCCCGATGGCACAGTTCCAGACGCTCATCCAAGATCTTCCAGAACCGGTCCATATCACCTTCTGCAGAACATGCCACATCCACCAGGTTGATGGTTACCACTCCTTGGTTAAACCGTCCGTAGAACTTGTGGCTTCCATCCGGATTTCTCTGGGAGTCTTCGACTGTCAGGAAGGAACGGCATCCCATACACGGATATACCTCGCCCTGCTTCAGCTCCTTCATGATCTTTGCGGAAATATAATCCGGCACCATACGCTTTGAGGTACATTTTGCAGCCAGCTCTGTCAGATGCCAGTAAGGAGATCCTTCTGTAATATTATCCTCATCCAGCACATAGATCAGCTTCGGGAATGCTGGGGTGATCCATACGCCTTTTTCATTTTTAACGCCCTGCATTCTCTGGATCATAACTTCTTCGATGATCATCGCAAGGTCGTCTCTGGTCTGCCCTTCCTGCACTTCGTCCAGATACATGAACACCGTCACAAACGGAGCCTGTCCGTTACAGGTCATCAGTGTGATCAGCTGATACTGGATTGTCTGGATTCCGCTTTTGATCTCATCTTTCAGACGCTTTTCTGTCACCTTGCGGATGATTTCCTCATCCATGGACTCACCGCACTCCTGGCGCTCTGCGATCACATTCTTCCGGATCTTCTGACGGCTGATATCTACAAACGGCGCCAGATGTGCCAGAGTAAAGGACTGTCCGCCGTACTGATTGCTGGCCACCTGTGCCACGATCTGGGTCGTAACATTACATGCCGTAAAAAAGCTGTGAGGCTTTTCGATCAATGTCTCACTGATCACCGTACCATTCTGCAGCATATCTTCCAGATTGATCAGGTCACAGTTATGCTCCTTCTGAGCAAAATAATCAGAATCATGGAAATGAATAATTCCCTGCTCATGCGCCTCTACGATCTCCTCCGGGAGCAGTACTCGCCTGGACAAGTCCTTGCTGACCTCTCCTGCCATGTAGTCTCTCTGGGTGGAGTTGATCACCGGATTTTTATTGGAATTTTCCTGATTGACTTCTTCATTGATATGCTCGATCAATGCCAGGATGCCGTTATCTGTGGTGTTGGACTTTCTGGCAAGCTCTCTTTTATAACGGTAACGCACATACTTCTGCGCCACCTCATAGCCTCTCATCTCCATGATGCTGGTCTCTACCAGATCCTGGATATCTTCTACGTTCACCGCATGAGTAGACTCCTTTACCATCTCTGCGATCTTTTCTGCGATTGCTACAATCTGATATTCATTCATCTGATGGATTCTGTCCACCTCTGCATTTGCCTTCGTGATCGCGTTAATAATCTTTGAGATATCAAAGGAAACCTCTTCTCCGTTTCTTTTGATGACTTTTGTCTTTACTTCTATATTCATTCAGCCCCTCTTCCTTTCTACCAAATATTGCGATATGTGAATTTTTTAAATACTATATGTTGTACAGCTACCATCATACACTAAATCTGCCGAAAAGGAAAGGGGGATTTTTAATTATTTTTTTCTGTCAGCATTCTGCCCTCATTTTACAGGGAAAGCTTTCCTGCAAAATCAGACATTACTTCCGATATTTTGATCTGCTGCGGACAGACTGCCTCGCAGCTCCTGCATCCGATGCAGGCTCCCGGACGCTTATCTTCCGGATATCCGGACAGCGCCATCGGCGCGATAAATCCTCCGCCGGTAAAGTTATGTTCATTATAAAGTCTTAACAGTTCCGGGATATCCAGCCCCTTCGGGCAATGGCTTGTGCAGTAATGACAGGCGGTACAGGGAACCGTCTTCTTCTGCAGCATCTTGTCCGCGATTCCCAGAAGGGTCTTCATTTCCTGATCATTCAGCGGCTTATCTTCCTCAAACGTATGGATATTGTCCTTCAGCTGTTCCATATTGGACATTCCTGACAAGATCATCTTCACCTCAGGCAATGACTGCAGAAAACGAAATGCCCACGCCGGAACGTCTTCTTCCGGACGCAGTGCCTTCAATTCCTTCTCATACTCTTCTTCCAGAGAAGCCAGCTTTCCTCCGCGCAGAGGCTCCATGACCCATACCGGAATATCATATTCCTTCAAAAGCTCTACTTTTTCTTTTGCATCCTGGAAGCTCCAGTCCAGATAATTGATCTGCAGCTGGCAGAACTCCATGTCTTTTCCATACTTTTCCAGGAATCGTTTCATAACTTCCATTCCACCGTGTGCAGAGAATCCAAGATGACGGATCCGCCCGTTTTCCTTCTGTTTCATCAGATAGTCATAGATGCCGTGACTCTCGTCCAGATATTCGTCAATGTTCATCTCACATACATTGTGGAACAGATAGAAGTCAAAATATTCCACCTGGCACTTCTCCAGCTGTTTCTCAAAGATTTCCTCCACCTTATCCATATTGGAAAGATCATAGCCTGGGAACTTGGTAGCCAGATAAAATTTATCTCTTGGATATTTCTTAAGTGCACGGCCTACTGCCAGTTCTGAATTCCCGTTGTGATATCCCCAGGCCGTATCATAATAGTTGATGCCCTGCTCCATGCAAAAATCAATCATCTGTTGTGCTGCCTTTTCATCAACCTCTGCATCCTCTCCATTGATCACCGGCAGACGCATGGTGCCCATTCCAAGGGCGGAAAGCTTCATATCCTGAAAATCTCTGTAAATCATAGTATCTTCTCCTTTCTGCTGTCTTCTATCTATTATACTTACTTTTTTCTTGTTGTCGAATACTTCCAAAGTATCGAGAGGAATTCTTTTTAGCTATAACATTACACATAAAAATTTGACGGCCACCTATGACCGCCAAATCCACTTATCTCTATAAATCCGTATATTTCGCTGTTGAATTCCTCACAACCAGTTTGGGCTCTATTCTCCGAACCGCTCTTTCCTCTTTCAGTTCATCAAAATGTTCGATCAATTCCAGCGTTTCTTCTACCAGTCTCCCGTACTCCTGTCTTATCGTTGTCAGACTATACGCCGTCCATCTGGCCATAGGAATGTCATCATATCCTATGACAGAAAGGTCTTCCGGAACTGCTAATCCAAATTCTTTTCTTGCAGCATCCAGAACTCCAAGCGCCATCACATCACTGGTACAGAAAATCGCGCTCGGCCTTTTCTCCTTTCCAGCTCCCAGCAGCTTCTTCCCTGCTTCATATCCGGCTTCATAAGTATAATCCCCCTTTTCGCAGGACATAGTAAAAATGTTATTCTGCCGAAGCACCGAAGAAAATCCAACTCTTTTTTCAATTTCCTCTCTTGTATCATTCATATAACAGACATACCCGATCCTCTTATGGCCAAGACCGCACAAATACTCTGCCGCCATCCGGGCTCCCATGACCGAATCCACATACACCATCCCCACATCCGGCTGTTCTATGTATCGGTTAAATAAAATAATCGGCACATCACTTGAAATACTAATCTGTCTGATATCTTTTTTGATTGCAGGTGCAGTGATCACAATTGCCTCTACCTGAAACTGCAAGACTTTCAAAACAATATTGTCGATATTGTCCCTTTGGGATACCCGGAACATCAGGCACTGTTTTCCTGACGCCTGAACCTTATCCATCAATTCATTCAAAATCGCATGATAAAAAGGGCCCATTCCGTCACCAACAACAACACCCACAATATTCGTTTTTCCCCTGATCATACTTCGGGCCATAAAATTAGGACGGTATCCCAGCTGTTCTGCTGCCCGCAGGACTCTTTCCTTTGCTTCCGCCTTTACCTTTCCATTCCCGAACACTCTCGAAACTGTCGACTGGGAAACTCCAGCAAGCTTCGCCACATCTCTGGACGTAACCGACTTATTATACTGAAATTTCGTCAATGCCATACCCTCTGTCTTCTTCGTTATGTATACTGAATTACAGCCAGCACAATATACTGTATCACAAAAAATGCAAGCACAATTCCTTCCTGCCATCCGAAGCTAAACGGAAGAATACTCGCTCCGTCCTGGTGTGTCCTTCCCTCACGAATCATTTTCCGACGCATTCCTAAAGCTGTGTATTGTTCTGTCTCTTCTTCAGACCGGTTACTTTTACAGAAGCAGCTTGCCATATACCCAGTAATTATTGTAATTATAGCACCGATCGCCGGATTCCACAACCAGCTTGTATGGTATACTGTAGCAATCCCAAAACCGCCGGCAAGTCCGATAATAAATCCAATGGCAGTTCCATTATCATTTGCTTTTCTGGTAAACATCGCAAGCATAAACGCTCCTGCTGCCGGTCCGGCAAAATAGGAAATATAATTTCCCACCACATCAAGGATCGATGCCACGGTTCCATTAAACCCAATATAAATAATCACGGTAATAACTGCACCTATTACCAGTGTAATCAGCTGCGAAATCCTGAGCGACGCCTCCTTTTTGCCCTTCGCAAAATAGTATTCATAAATATCCTTCGTAAATACTGCCGCCATGCTATTCATCAACGAATCAATACTGCTCATCGCCGCAGCGAAAACTCCTGCTATAATCAGACCAATGATCCCCACCGGAAGTTCTTCCAAAATGAATGTGATCATAACAGTATTAGAATCTGTAAATTCTCTTCCCCCAAAAAACAGAAATAAAAGCACTCCTACGAAAAGCATAAAATAATAGACAATGTTCATGATAAAAGCACTGACTACGAAAGAGTTTTTCGTCTGTCTCAGCGATTTTGCCGTCAGAACCCGCTGTACCTGTGCCTGATCAAAGCAAAAGTACCGGATCCACATAAAGCTGCCGCCGATCAAAGTCGCCCAGAATGTATTTGTAATCGTAACATCTGTACGAAAATCCAGAGTATCCAGCTTTCCTGTCGCTTTCGCCTGGGACAGCGTATCGAAAAATCCCAGATCAAGCCCCTTGACCGCAGTGGCCACTACAAGAAATACTCCTCCTATCACTACAAGCATCTGGATCGTATCTGTCCAGATAACCGCTTTGATTCCGCCCATAAGCGTATAAACAAGCGTGATAACTACAACTATCGGAGTCAGCACCTGGATTGGCCAACCCGTAATCGTATGGATGATAAGGACCGGTATATACACCATGGAACTTACCTGGATCAGAGAGTTGACAAAAAACTGAAGGATTGCCAGGATTCTGGTTTTATTTCCAAGCCTTTTCTCCATGTATTGATAAACCGATGTTACCTGCAGCTGATAGATCACCGGTGTCGTGATATACAGAGCAATAAAAATAGCAAAAGGTACTGCTATATTTGCCATGACCGGATACATTCCGTCTGTATATGCCCATCCCGGACCGCCAATAAACCCATTCGCGCTGATCATCGTCGCCGCGACAGAAAGAGCGATCGGGATCCATGGCATCGATCTCTTTGCCAAAAAATAGTCGTCTGTATCCTGATTATCTTTTCCAGTTATATATCCAACCACCAGCATCAGTAAAAAATATCCTGCTATAACTGCAACGTCAATCCCTGACATTCTCTCACTCCTCTCTGATTAAGTGTTTTCTTCTGTATTTCCTTCCGTATTTTTTCCTTTTTTTAATGTTTCCGGTAAAAACGCCCACAATATAGTACCTGCGATAAACACTGCAATAGAGATATAGAAGATTGGCATCATGCCAAGCGCTCCTCCGGCTGTCCCTGCAATAGCAGGAATTGCAAAGGTTGAGATAATCCGTCCTCCATTAAATGAAATTCCTGCCGAAAGTGCCCGGTACTTGCTTGGAAACAGTTCCGAATAATACGCTCCCCATGGACCTGAATATCCTACAGCAAATCCAATCAAAACAGAAACCGCATAAAAAGCAGCTGTCTGATCGCCTCCAAGCCTTGTATAGATAAACACACCGACTGCACTTAGCGCCATCCCGATCAAAGGCACCTTTCTTCCAAATCTGTCAGAGATTCCACCCCAGATCAGATAGCCGATCAATTGTCCGGTTCCCTGCATACTATAAACAGCTCCTGCCGTAGCCGCCGTCATTCCTACCCCTGTTACCAGATATGTAGTCGCATTATTCGAAAACGCAGAGTATGCTGTAAAGTTTGTTCCCGACAAAAGGATTACCCCCAGACCGATCCAAAGATATTTCCCTTTGTACATACTAAGATAACTGATCTTTTCTCCACTTTCTTTTCCTTTTTCAAAAAGCTCTTTTGTATAAGCTGTATCATCCGGCACAAAGATAAACGCCAGGACTGCACCTAGGATCGGCGGGATTACAGCGGTATATACCAGTACCTCCCAGTTGCTGTCTCCCATCAGGCCATACAGCCATCCGCCAAAAATCATTGCCAGAGAGTACAAGGCCGTCAGAACTGCCGCCAGCTTTCCTCTGTATTTTCCAGGGAACATATCCGCCACGAGGGGCATAGCCGTCCCGAATACACCTCCTAAAACAACGCCGCAGCATAACCTGGCCGCTTTCCATAACAATATATTTGTCGGCGCAAGCAGCGGCAGATAGGTAGTCAAAGCAATCAGCAGCGCAACAACGATCAGCGTACGCTTTTTTCCGAATCTCGCCGAAATAAAACCAAACAAAAAGGTTCCAGGTATTGTCCCAAAAGACATCACTGCAAAGATTTCTTCCGTCTGCTGAAGGGAAAATGCAAATCCTCCATCTGCAATCTCTGCTATCATTGTTGGTTTTACAAATGTCCCGATCATAAAATTATAGCAGTAGAAAAAATAGATCACTGCGATTGCCAGAAACGCAATCCACTTTTTCACATAGGAATCATCTTTACCAAGAATAATATCATTATTACCTTTATCCATTCCGCTCCTCCTTCTTATCGTTTGATGCATCCTCTATATACATCTGTTTCAGCACATCCAATCCGTCAAACGTAACCCACTCTTCTTTAATTTTGCGATTAAAGACATGATAATGGCTGATCCCCATAATTTCTACGGGCTTCCCGGATGGATTCCCAAAAAATCCGATTCCTTCATTGACGCCCCGCAGTCTCCACCGCATCGCAACATCCTGACCGTCACCGCCCATTCTCTCATTCACAGTCACTCGTTCTACCTCATAGCTGCCGCCCGGTACAGATGCAAGAAGGCTGATAATCATTCCCTGAATTTCATCATATCCATTCAGATCTTTATCACAGATAAAATGTACTACCGCATTTTCATGATAATATTTCTTTACTTCATTTATATATTTGTAGTTATAAATCCGTCCTGCCATTTCCAGCATCAATTCTCCTACAGAATCATCCTGTGCAGGATGCCATTTCGGAACACACTGACCTTCCATTGCCTCACACAATCCGTATGTACGTTGTATTCCTGTATATTCCTTACTCGCTGCCTCTGCCATTTTCCGCGCTGTCTCATGCGGATCCAGTCCAAGCTGCAGCACAATCCATAGATTATCTCTTACCAGCCACTCTTCATAAATTCTGTTTTCAGATACTGCACAATCGATTACTGTCCGGAAGTGGATTTTCTTTTTTGTTGCCGGTCCAAAATTACTGTCTCCCAGATTCGTAGCAGTCGACATTACCCGGTGCGAAGAAAGATAACCATCTGCACCATGTTCGGACCAGATTACATTCTGTCCGATCAACCGTCTGTCTGGAAATGCATGAAGCGTCTGGAGTGTATTGCTAACAACATCTTTTATCCCTACAAGATTAGAAGAACCGCAATGCATCACAATATTGTTATGATAGGTATCGTAAATAACACCGATTCCCCTTTCTTCCCAGATCTGATGTGTAATCCGGATAATATAATCTACAAAATCCCGATACTGTGGATCAAAACCTTCCAGCTTCTGTTCTCGTTTTGTCTTGTCTTTAAAATCGTTATAATCAAGGTGTCCGACCGGTGTTACTTCCCGGGTATCCCCATAAAAAACTGTCACCGATTCCTTTTTCGTTTTCTTCTGCTCTTTTGTCTGTTCTTTCATCTTTTCTGCCGCCTTTTCTCCTGTCTGATCCATTACACTTCTCCTCCTTTCCTATCTGTTTGTAATATCCGCCGTTCTTTTCAGGACGTCTAATCCCTGCTGCTTCAGCCAGTATGGAAGATCGATAAATACCCAGTTCTCAGATAATTTATCTCCTTTCCGGTAATAAACATCAACCACCTGCATATCAGAAGGCACCTCTCCGCCCGGCATTCCAAGAAATCCTCCGATCGGTGTATTCGTCAGATTCGGCCATCCAAAGAAACATGCAAAATTTCCTTCTGCAAAGCGGCACACATGTCCATGGAAAGTTTTCCCTTTCAGATTATTCCTGAATGGAAGCTGATGCTGTTCCTGGTAACGTGGGATGGTATAGGATGCTCCGATTCCGCCCGGACCATACCAGATCATATCCTCCGCCCATGCTTTTTCCAGTACCTCTGGCGGACATCCCATTGAGCCGCTCTTATTTAATTCATCAAGATCATCTACCATCTTATTGACAAGCTCTAATGTTTTGACTCCTTCTTCCGCAGGGGCATCTTCAAACAGCAGCCCGTTATGGTCTCTTGGACCCGGATAAACAAAAAACTGTCCGGTCTGTGGAGGCATAGGACTCACCCCCGCTTCCATCATAAATCCGATCAAATCTACAAACAGTCCGGTTTTTATAATTTTCCCATCCTGCACACAGTTAAATTCTGCATACCGGAGATGCTGCATTTTTCGCGTATGGCGAATCCCCAGAAAATCTTCATCAAAAAGCCCCATAAACTGCCCCATGCTCATCACCCAGCGATCTCCATCAATTTCATTTTCACCGCCTAAGAAAATATCCATTCTTCTTTGCATATGTTTCAAAGATTTTTTCAACGGAGTCCAGAAAACATCTGCTGCTGCCTTAGCCCCATTTTGTTCCCGGAATGGATATACACCTTTCCAGTTATAATCATCGGACGTAAATCGCTCCAGTACATTTGCCGCTTCATTTGCTGAAGCTTTCTCCATAGCATCATAATAACTTCTTACCAGCTTTTTCTCCTCTTGATAACTCTTCATATTTTTCTTCCTCCTGAACGTTTTTTGAATACGTATTCATTTTGATTTAAAAAAATAAGCACTCTCTTCTTTGTACTTTTTGAATACGTATTCATTTTATGTGTTAATAATATCACAGCTTACCCAATTTGTAAATTCGACATTTTGCACCTAATTTCTTTATTCTATTTATATAACTTTCACAACCACCGTATTTCCTTTGCCCACAATTCCTGTCCTTGCGCTGCTCAACACTTCACGAAAAAAACCGCCGACCCCAAGGCTTCTATGTCCTTAAAATCAGCGATTTTCAAGTGCGCGATCAGGGGTTCGAACCCTGGACACCCTGATTAAGAGTCAGGTGCTCTGCCAGCTGAGCTAATCGCGCATTTTTTATTAAGTTTCACGTTGTGTTTTCGCTCAACGCAAGAGCTATTATATAACAGTTTTTTTTAGAATGCAAGTATTTTTTCTTGATTCATTCATATTTTTTTCATTTTCCTCATATACTTTGGCAGGGGAGTGATGATCATGCGGAATTTTTTATCCAAATACATAAAAAAACGCGATTATTTTTTCATCTTTTTTACCATTCTTCTGGGAAGTCTGTGTCACTTTATTTATGACTGGTCCGGAGGTCTTGCCCTGGCTGCGTTGTTCTGCCCGGTCAATGAATCTACCTGGGAACATCTGAAACTTTTATATTTTCCCTTTTTCCTTGCCACCTTCTGGTATTCCCGCCGGTACAAGGGGGAGCCGGCCCGCTTTTTCTATGCCCGTTTTCTGGGCGCAGTCTGCGGTCTTCTCTCCATCATCGTGCTTTTTTATACCTATACCGGCATTACGGGCCAGAGCTTTCTTGTCGTGGATATCCTGATCTTTTGTCTCAGCGTTCTGACAGCTTTTCTGATGTCTTCTTATTTTTATCAGAACATACATTTCGTCCCATCCCTGACATCGGCGCTGTTTCTCTGGACAGTCTTTTCCTTTGCCTTTTTCATTTTCACCTGCTATCCCTTGAATCTTCCATTGTTTTTCCCACCAGATATAGTATAATCAGATTATAGAGTTCATTGAACAACTTACGGAAGGAGTACACATTATGAAAAATGAGATTGCCAGCTGCAAGATAGAACACCATGCCGTTCTGTTTGCATTACTGGCAAAGCATGCGATCGAACAGTGCGGCGATGAAGGCCGCGAAGCTATTCTGGCCGGTATGACTGCCTACGGAAACGAACGTGGAATGCGGATGGCACAGAACGCCCTGGCTCACGGGGATGAACTGACTACCATGACCAATCAGGCTTATGGCGAGTGGCAGCCGGATTACGAAGGCCAGATGGAATTCGGACAGATTCAGACCGAACCCACACTGCAGACTTACATAGCCAAATGCGCATGGTGCGATGCATGGAAAAAGCACGGCCTGCTGGAATACGGCAAGCTTTACTGCGTAAATGTTGACAATGCTGTCTATCAGGGATTCCGCTCTGACTTTGTCTGTACTCAGATATCCACACCCATGAGCTGGGGCGGCGAACAGTGCAAATTTGACTGGGGACACCCCATTTCTTCTCAGGAATCAGAAGAACTTGCGAAAAAGAAGCAAGAGCTGGGTACATCCTGTATGAAAGACTTTAACTTCCATACAGCACACTTGAAATACACCATCAGCCGCTTTCTCATTAACTATCTGGGCGAGGACGGACAGGAAGCTGTCTCCATGGCACTTGAAGAATACGTCCGCACCTTCGGGCAGGAATACCTGGATGTGCTGGAAGGGCTGTATCCTTAATTCCCACATACTTATCCACAAAGGAGGTCTTTACTATGTCAGTCACAAAAAAAATCGGCATCATCGGCTGTGGAAACATGGGCGGAGCAATTTTATATGGTGCTTTAGAAAGTGGTGTTCTTTCAAAGGAAAATGTCTACGTCTATGATATCAATCCGGAAATGATGGAAAAAGCCAGAGGCTGGGGCGTCCATCTGGCCTGCAGCGATGAAGATGTCTGCAAAAACAGCAACGTGATCCTGCTGGCAGTCAAGCCGCAAAACGCCGCGGAAGCGCTGGGCCAGTGCAAGCAGGCGCTGGACGGAAAGGCCCTGATGTCAATCGTCGCCGGCGTTACTGTCACGCGTCTCCGGAACATGATCGACGGCGCGCCCCGGATTCTCCGCATCATGCCAAACACACCTGCCATGGTCTTTGAAGGAGCCTTTGCCCTCTGCTCTGATAACGATTTTACGGAAGAAGAGCTGGAAACAGCCAGGGCAATCTACTCCTCCATCGGTATCGTGGAGCTGCTCCCGGAGCATCTGATCGACGCGGTATGTGGGTTAAGCGGAGGCGGACCTGCCTATGTGGCCATGTTCATCGAAGCCATGGCTGACGCAGGCGTAAAACAGGGGCTGCCACGAAAAACAGCCTACCGCCTGGCTTCCCAGACCTGTCTTGGAACTGCAAAAATGATCCTGGATAAGGACATCCATCCCGGAGAATTAAAGGATATGGTGACTTCACCGGGCGGAACCACCATCGAGGGCTGCGAGGCACTGGAAAAGGGTGGGATGCGTGCAGCTGTCATCGACTGCATCAACAAGGCCACCGAAAAATCAAAGAATTTATAGAATCAGAGCCGGGGAGCTTTCAAACTCCCCGGCTCTGATTTCATACGTCATACCATCTTCTTGATCACTTTCAATCTTGTAAACTCTTCTCTTTCCTTTTCCTCCAATGCATTATTAATCGTATACACCAGATTGCTGTACATGGGTATCGTAATATTTTTCAACGCATTTGCCCGCTTCTGTGTCTTCTTGATATTCGTCGCCAGGCGGTATGCCGAGTTCTCCACTTCCGACAGCTTGATCGTCAGCTCCTTGACCTCCCGGAACGCCTCTCTCGCGATATCAATCGACTCATGCGTCGTCCCGAAGGAATACGTCAGATCATTCTGCTTATCGTCATACTTGATATGGGGAATCTCAGTTCCCATAATGCTGCGCGTCTGGATACGGATAGAATCCTCAATAGGAACCGTATAGGCCAGTTCCTGGACTCTGCTGATGCCGTGCTCAATGTTTGCCCTCTGCAGGCAGGCATAGGCTTTTGTAAATGTGGCATCAATCTGCTCCTGAATGTCTTTCGCCTCATCAATCAGCCCCATCAGTTCCTTCAGCAGAATATTTCTCTTTTTATCCATCAGCTCATATCCCTGATGCGCAAGTGCAAGCGAATTTTTGGCCAGCATCAGGTTCCCCTTTGTCGGAAATTCCCGTGGATCCATATGCCGCCTCCTTTCTGGCCTTTCTATTTCCAGTATTTTTCAATCAGCTTTGTATCGATACGGTCTAATTCTTCTTTTGGAAGCATTCCCAGCAGCTCCCAGCCAAGATCCAGCGTCTCCTGGATCGTCCGGTTCTCATTCGGCCCCTGCCCGATATAGCGCTGCTCAAAGGCCTCGCCAAATTTCAGATACTGCTTGTCAATGGGAGAAAGTTCATCTTCTCCTATGACCGACGCCAGGTTCCTGGCCTCTCCCACCTTTGCATAGGCGGAAAATAACTGATTCGCCAGATCCTGGTGATCCTCCCTGGTATATCCTTCACCGATACCATCCTTCATCAGACGGGACAGCGACGGCAGGACGCTGATCGGAGGATACACTGCCTGCCCGTGCAGAGTACGGTCCAGCACGATCTGTCCCTCCGTAATATATCCGGTCAGGTCCGGAATCGGATGCGTGATGTCGTCATTCGGCATGGTAAGGATCGGCAGCTGAGTCACTGAACCATTTGAGCTCTCTACGATCCCGGCACGTTCATAGATGGTAGCAAGCTCACTGTACAGATATCCCGGGTAGCCCTTCCTCGACGGGATTTCCCCCTTTGAAGAAGAAACCTCCCTCATCGCCTCTGCAAAAGAGGTCATATCCGTAAGGATCACCAGAATATGCATGTTACATTCAAACGCCAGGTATTCTGCCGCCGTCAGCGCCACCTTCGGCGTAATCAGCCTTTCTACTACCGGATCGTTGGCAAGATTTAAAAACATACACACATGATCCGACACTCCGCTCTCCTCAAACGTCTTCCGGAAAAACTCTGCCACGTCATGCTTGACGCCCATCGCTCCAAACACCACCGCGAACTCTCCTTCGGCGCCCTCTCCAAGAGACGCCTGCTTTACGATCTGAGCGGCCAGCTGATCGTGGGGAAGGCCGTTTCCCGAAAAAATCGGAAGCTTCTGTCCTCTGATCAGCGTTGTCAGCCCGTCAATGGCAGAAATCCCTGTACGGATATAATTCCTTGGGTATTCTCTCCTTACCGGATTCAGCGGAAGGCCGTTTACATCCCTGCTGTCTGTGGATACGATCGGTCCAAACCCGTCCACCGGCACACCGATCCCATTGAAAGTCCTTCCCAGCATATCCGGGGACACCTTAAGCTCCATCGGATGCCCGGTCAGCTTCGTATGCGTATTCTGAAGGGACATATTTTCTGTCCCCTCAAACACCTGGATCACTGCCTTATCTTCATTCAATTCAATAATACGCCCCATCTTCCGGACGTTTCTGTCCACCGTAAATTCCACGATCTCGTCATAGAATGCGTCCTGCAGGCCCTCCAGCACCACCAGAGGTCCATTCACACTGCTTAACCCCAGATATTCGATTGCCATCCCTTTCGCATCCTCCCTATCCGTTCTTTTCTATCACACGATTATAAAAATCATCAATGTCCTTTTTATATAGATCCAGAAGCTGCAGATTATCGTTTGGCACATCATACTTGACCGCGATCACCTTTTCAAAGATTCCCTCTGCCTTCAGCACCGACATCGGCATTCCCATCGCCACCAGCTCCCGGCACTTATGATAAAGATACAGGATCACATCCATCATCTTAAACTGCTTCTCCAGAGACACACAGGTATCATCCTTGTGAAATGCATTCTGCTGCAAAAATCCCAGGCGGATCACCCTGGCGATCTCCAGCACCAGCTTTTGATCATCCGGCAGCACATCACTTCCGATCAGCTTCACGATCTCCATCAGACTGCTCTCCTGATTTAGAAGAGCCATCAGACGGTTTCTGTAATCTACAAATTTAGGCGATACATAATCTGTATACCAGCCGCTTAAATCCGTCAGATACTCACTGTAACTGGACAGCCAGTGGATAGCCGGAAAATGTCTGGAATATGCCAGAGACTTATCCAGTCCCCAGAAACAGCGGACAAAGCGCTTGGTATTCATCGTCACCGGTTCAGAAAAGTCACCGCCCTGAGGCGATACCGCACCGATGATGGATACGGACCCCGTCGTTCCATTTAGATTCTGCATCATTCCCGCACGCTCATAAAAAGCCGACAGCCGGGAAGCCAGATAAGCCGGGAACCCTTCTTCCGCCGGCATCTCTTCCAGACGCCCGGACAGTTCCCTTAATGCTTCCGCCCACCGGGAAGTAGAATCCGCCATGATCGCCACGTCATAGCCCATGTCCCGGTAATATTCCGCCAGTGTAAGTCCCGTGTATATAGAAGCCTCTCTGGCTGCCACCGGCATGTTGGAAGTATTGGCGATCAAGGTCGTACGATCCATCAAAGGATTGCCGCTCCTTGGATCTACCAGCTCTGCGAACTCTTCCAGCACCTGGGTCATCTCATTCCCACGTTCTCCGCACCCAATATAAATGATAATATCTGCATCCGACCACTTGGCGATCTGATGCTGGGTCATGGTCTTTCCTGTCCCAAATCCTCCGGGAATGGCTGCCGTTCCTCCTTTTGCGATGGGGAACATCGTATCCAGGATCCTCTGCCCTGTGATCAGCGGCACACTGGCCGGATACCTCTGATGGGCAGGGCGCGCCACACGGATGGGCCACCGCTGCATCATCGGCAGTTCCTTTTTCGTCCCGTCTGCCAGTTCGATCGTCACCAGAGGGTCAATGATCCGGTAAGCCCCGTCCGGCTTTACCTCCGTCACGGTTCCCTCCACGCCAGGCGGCACCATACATTTATGAACGATAGCCCGGGTCTCCGGCACCTCCGCAATGATGGTTCCGCCCTGTACCATCTCGCCGACGCTTACCGTCATATGCACATCCCACATCCGGTCCGTATCCAGAGAATCAACACTGACACCCCGGGTGATGAATGCGCCTCCCGTGTCCGCGATCCGCTCCAGCGGACGCTCAATCCCGTCGAAAATATTATTCAGGATGCCGGGAGCCAGAGTCACAGACACCGCAGCATCGGATCCTTCCACCATCTCCCCCGGCTTCAGTCCCGATGTCTCCTCATACACCTGGATCGTCGTCATCTCTTTATCCAGGGAAATAACCTCGCCTACCAGTCTTTCATTTCCCACATACACCATCTCCGACATCTTAAAGTCCGTCTTTCCTTTCAGATAGACGACCGGACCGTTGATGCCGTAGATTTTTCCGATCCTGACACTATGCATCTTTGCCACCTCCCCGGAATATAAATTTCTGATATTCACTTTCCAGGGCGCCCTTAAATGCATGATCGATCAAAATATTCCGCCCCCTGATCACAGCACGGATGCCTCCCCTGAAGTCTTCCTTGCTCACAGTCAGCGTAAGCCCCGTATGCTCCTCCAGATATTCCTTTTTATCTTCATCTGTAGGATTGATATAGACCGTCATCGCTTCTCCGTCTGCAAAGGCCGCCGCCTTCTCAATATATTCGGTCAGAAGCTTCAGATAATCTTCTGTCTGCATATAATGATCAAGCAGGCTCTCCACTTCTGCAAAAAGCTTTTTCTTAAGCTCTGCCTGCGTCCGTCCCAGTTCCCTCTTCAGCTCCAGCTGTGCCTTGGAAGCCGCCATGTTCAACTGCTGCTTTGCACTGACCTTCTCCGCCTTGATCCGTGTCTCGGACTGCCGCTTTGCCTCCTGGCAATGCTGCTCAAACACCCCGTTCAGTGCTTCCTCATGCTGCCGGATGATCGCATTTCCCTCTGCTCTTGCCTCTTCCATTGCTGCTGTCTGCAGATGAAACATCTTTTCTTCTATCGTCAAGCGTGTCACCCTCTTTTCTATAGTTTCAGGCCGATCGCCTCATTTACATAAGAAGTGATAAAATCTTTCTTTCTCCCGGTCCCGTGCCGGTCAGGAATCTCTATCAGAAGCGGCATCGTTCTCTCCAGCTTGATCTCATCGATCAGATCCGGAAACTCCCGCCCGAATTTTTCCGTCAGCAGGATGATTCCTATGGTCTTGTCATTCATCGCCGTCTCGATCGCACTTTTCAGCTCCTGCCTTTCATGCACGACGACTCCGTCTACGCCTGCCAGCCGCATTCCTGTCAAAGTATCGACATTATCACTGATCAGATACATCTTCATCTTACAACTGCCCCAGGATCATGAAGGAAATGATCAGCCCATACAGGCAGACACCTTCTGCAAGACCCACGAAGATCAGAGATTTTCCAAGCGCGCCGGAGTCCTCGCTGATAGCTCCAAGGGCTGCGCTGGCCGCGCTGGCTACTGCAATTCCGCCGCCCACACAGGAAAGCCCTGTGGACAAGGCCGCCGCTATATATCCAAATCCTGTCGCATTAGAGGCAGCAGCGTCCGCCGTCTCCGCCGCCTGTACCGGGCTTCCTCCAAACAGCATAATCCCTGCGATCACAAATGCTCCGAAGAAGAAAAACACATTCGTTCCCACCGCCCGTTTATAGCGTTTCTTATTCCTCTCCCCGATCAGAAAATATCCAAACGGAATAATAATGCTTAAGATAAGCGCTGCAATGAGTAAAAATTTTACCGTTAATGTCATGATTCATATCCTCCTTCATTTATCATTAAACGTTACCGCTTTTTCTTCCGGCTGTTAAATGGTCTGAACTCTCTTCCTCCGCCTTTGTAAAACCTGCTGAACATTTCATAGTATTCCAGACGCAGCACCTGGATCCCTACGATCAGGCCTTCCAGTCCACAGACCACGATATTCCCGATCACGATCACGATCCAGTTGGGCGAGCCTTCACTGGCTCCCGCAAGCATCAGCACTACCTCCATAATGGCCGCATGGCTTACTGCAAACGCGCCGATACGGACATAGGAAAGTGTATTGGAAAAATAGCTCAGCAGTGTCTCAAAGAGTTCGAAAAATCCCTGGACCAGAAACATCACTTTGCCGCCCTCGATCTTTTTATGATTACGCTCCGCCAGATTAGTCAGCGGCTCCTTAAACAAGAATATCAGAATCGGGATCCCCAGGAAAACTGCCATCATGATATTTCCCGGCACCTTATGTCCCGTCATATACAGCACCACCGTCAGCACCAGAAATCCATAGAACAGAAGTCCTGCCACGCCGTTGCTGGAAAACCAGGCGTTCTCTGTGTCATGGCTTTTAAAGGCATTGACGATCTGAAAGATCATGACCAGAATGTTCAGCGCCATTCCAAATGCGATAGCCACCACGAATACCGTATTTAACTGCCCGATAAATGGCAGGTTCGTCATTGCCGCTGCCGGATGCAGCCACAGCGCCGGTATCACATCCTCAAATCCGAACACGCTGCCGAACAGCACCCCAAACGCCATGGAAAACAGGCCGGCTATCGAGATAATGCCTGCCAGACTGATCCTCTTCGTCAGATACAGGATTCCTCCAATGGCAAACAGGCAGAATCCCTGCCCCACATCTCCGAACATCGCTCCAAATATAAACGTATACGTCAGCGCCACAAAAATGGTCGGATCCATCTCTCCCGGCGAAGGCATCCCATACATCTTTACAAACATTTCAAAAGGTTTGAAAAACCTGGGGTTTTCAAGCTTGGTCGGCGGATCTCCGAAATATTTCTCCCGGTCCTCTTCCACCACAACCAGTACCTTATCATCCTTTTCCGTCTCTTTCAAAAGGGCCTCTACGTCCTCTTCCCCCATCCATCCGCAGATGATATAATAGTCTTCCTTGTCCTCGTCATCCTCCATCCGGGCGGCCATCTTGCGGATATCAAAATTATCGGCCAGCTCCTCCAGACGGCGCTGCGCGCCCTTGATCTGCGCGGCATGGCTTCCTATCAGATCTGCCACCTCGGCCTCTACCTTTTCTATCTGTTCGCCGGCATGGCTGATATCCTCTTTCAGACTTTCACATGCCTGTGCCGGCGTCCCTATGTATTCCTTTGAAAGCGGGATCTTCTCAAAATGCAGAGAATGAAATGTAGCATCTGTCTTTCCTGCATCTGCATTTGCTACAAAATAACAGCCATATACATAGTTTTCATTCCGCACGCCTTCCAGGAAGATCGCATTCAGATCTTCATACAGATATTTCTCCAGCCTCCGGTAATAGTCTACATTGATCCGTCCGAACCGGACTCTCATATACCGGTATCCCATTACATCATGAAGGTTTACCTCCAGCGGCCGGAACGGCTCCAGCACATTCAGCTTTTCGGTCAGCTCTTCCTTGTGCTTTTTCAGCCGTTCCTTACGCTCCATCAGTTCCAGATACTGATGATTCAGATCCCGGATCAGACCTGTCATGGCATCCTGGTCCATGGACAGATCCGGCTCTACCTTACTGTCCGTCAGCAGCGCGGCAAATTCTTCCGCCTTATTCAGAGGCTCCCTGTAGGGATTTACTTCCACAAACGGAAGCAGATTTTCCGTGGTTTTCAGCTCAGCGATGGCATTTTCCAGCTGCATCTCATGCCTGGACAGATACACCTGGCATACCCGGTCTATATCCGTTCTGGGACCGCTGATGCTCAAAAACTTCATCTTCACAATCATTGTTTCACACCTCCTAAGTACGCAAGCGTATCGCCCCTTGGCAGACCGTACCGGATACACTCCAGGGCTGTCGTCAGCTGATCGATCTCTTCTTCCTTCAGAAAAAGATAGGTATAGATCGATGCGATCGAATAAGGATTCTGCCTTCGGTCCGCAAGATAAAGCCTTCTCATACAGTCCTTATAAGCTCGTTCCATCGTCCTGCCGTCCCCAAGGTCAAACTTCTTTGCATACCGCGTCTGTTCCAGCTGACGGAAAAACTCCTCCACACTCGGCGCTTCTACCAGCGTCTTATATTCTCCCACACTCAGATGATAATGAATCGGAATCGTAAGGGAATATATCTGGGGCGGAAGCATATGATAATACTTCTTTGCCCGGTAGACCCACTGGATATTCAGCAAGTCAATTTTCGTCCCACAGTCTCTTGCATACAGTTCCAGCTCTTTCCCCTTTAAAATCCTTTTCTGCCGCTTCCACAGAGTCGTAAAATAATAAAGCTCCAGTGCCATATCATAGTCAAACAACCCTGCCGTCTCCAGCTCGCTGATCTTTTCAAGCGGCCGGTAATACTCTGTATCCTTAAGATTATCCACCAGCTCCGTGATATTCTTTGACGCCACCAGTGCATCGATGGATATCTGGGAATATCTTTGAAAATACTCCTTTTTATAATCCAGATCAAACGGGACCTGATAATGATTAAACACAATCCTCAGACAGTAATTGATCACATCAATCTCATAACGCTTCCAGTAGGTTTTCAGAAATTGTTTCTGTTCCATGCCTGCAAACCGGAAGATCCTGCTGTAATCATCAAACAGCGACTGATAGAGGATCTTCTCCGCATTTCCCCTGTGATACAGCGCGCTGTCCATCCGTTCCAGATATGAGGCATATGCCGGCTTCCCTTTCAAAAAGTCGATCACTTCCGGGACACTGTGCATTCCGGCAATCTGTTCAAAATCGGCTTCTGTCAGAAGCTTCGCCTGCATAGCCCGTATCTTTGTCGCGATCCCGCTGTATCTCATGACATTTCCCATAAGCTACACCTCTAAAATATTTTTCAGGATCTCCTGTGCATACTGCGTATGATTTTTTTCATATTCTTCTTTTAAAGTCTCGATGGAAGACCGGTTCTTAATCCTTAGTTCCTCCAGAGCCTGATCCATCTGCTCCTTCGCTTCAGTCTGGATCCGTTCCAGTTCCCTTCCAGTCTCCTCCTTCAGCCTTTTGTCAAATGCATCTCGTTTCCCCTGGATGTCCTTTTCCACTTCAGACTTTTGTTCCATGGCATGTTCTACAACTGCCTCGGCTGTCTTTTCAATCTCCGCCAGTTTCTCAACGATAGAATCCATACCCTGTCCTCCGTTTTCGTTTCAAAATTCCAATATATTTATAATAATACACTGATTTTTTCGAAATTTCCACAGATATTTCAGTCAAAAGAACCCGGCAGATCTTGCATTGACTTTTTGATTCTGGAAAGATAAACTATAATGCGTAAAAAACGCTGAATTTTAAGGAGGAAACGCTATGCGCCTTAGAAATATCCCCCGCGCCGAGAGCGTTCTTGATGGCTGCCAAGAAGTCGTTAAGAATGCATCCATATATCGGGGACACTGGAAAGAAGTCTTCGGAAACGATCATCCTGTCCACATCGAGATCGGTATGGGAAAAGGAAAATTTCTCCTCTCCCTTGCCAGACAAAACCCTCAGATCAATTATATCGGCATTGAACGCTATTCCAGCGTCCTGCTGCGGGCTGTGGAAAAATATGAAGCTTCCAGAGATGCCGCCGAAAAGACACTCTCCAACATCCGCTTTCTCTGCATGGATGCCCGCGAGCTGGCCGACGTCTTTACTTCCGGGGAAGTGGAAAAGATCTATCTGAACTTTTCAGATCCCTGGCCAAAGGCCAGACACGCCAGAAGACGCCTGACCTCATCGGAATTTCTTTCCATATATGACCAGGTACTGGCATCCGGCGGGACCGTGGAATTCAAGACTGACAACCGCTCCCTCTTTGACTTTTCCGTAGAGGAGGTCCAGTCTTCCCCCTTGTTCGATCTGTCTGCCCTGACTTATGACCTTCATCACGACAGCCAGATGAACCAGGGAAATATCATGACAGAATACGAAGAGAAATTTTCCGCCGCCGGCAATCCCATCTGCAAATTGACAGCCAGAAGGAAAGCCTAGGTTCCCACCTGCATATATTAATAAGGAAATATCATATCTGGAGGGAAATATATGAGACATCGAAGCAGAAAAAATTTCAGGCAGAAAATGTGTGAATTCACTTACCGCTGTCCTCGTTTCCGCCAGGGAATCCGTCGTATGAACGCTTCTATAAAGGAAGTTTTCCGTATATTAAACCCCAGATGCTAGGAGGCCAGTTGTAATGCGCCATTTAACCACAGACAGTTTTGATCAGGTGATCCGGGATTCTTCCCTTCCGGTCGTTGTCATGTTTTATGCCAGCTGGTGCAGCAAGTGCGCAATGATGAAACCAGTTGCCGAAGATCTGGAAGCCGAGTTTCTGGATCAGATTCTTTTTTGCGAAGTAGATGTCGACGAGTCCGACATTCTGGCCGGCGAATATGCCGGCGAAGTCGTCCCTGCTTTCGTATGTTTTCAGGATGGAACCTGTCTTGGAAGTATGAGCGGGATCATCGGGGAAACACTGCTAAAACAGCGGCTACAGAAAATCTTCAGAAAGACTTAATGTAGATTTTATTTGCAATTATGAGCAGATATGTTATATTGAATAATGTATAAATCAAGGAAAAGGGGGCTTGGTGAACACACCACGCATATGAAAAAAATGAAAAGAACATTACCAGTAGTTTTGGCAGCTGCCCTTTGTACGGCTTCACTTCCGCTGGCCGTACAGGCTGACAGCTCCAACGTTGTAACTCTGGGCGCAAACCTGTCTGAAGAACAGAAGACGTCCATGTATGAATATTTCGGTACATCTCCCGATCAGGTACAGACGATTGAAGTCACCAATGCAGATGAGCGTCAGTATATGGAAGGGATCGCATCCGAAGAACAGATCGGGACCAGAACCTACAGCTGTTCTTATGTGGAACCCACTTCTGACGGCGGTATCCAGGTAAAGGTTGCAAACCTGACCTACGTGACCAGTTCCATGATCGCCAGTACCCTGACGACCTCCGGTGTGGAAAACTGTAACGTAGTTGCTGCTTCTCCGATCGCTGTATCCGGAACAGGTGCCCTGACTGGTATTATGATGGCATACGAGACCGCCAGCGGCGAGACTCTTGACGAAGGACAGAAAGCCGCGGCTACTGAAGAACTGGTGACCACCGGCGAACTGGCCGACGCTGTCGGCGATGAAGCAGCCACCGGCCTGATGAATGACGTCAAGGAACAGGTAATCGAAGACGACATCAGCGATCCGTCCGAGATCCAGGACGTTGTCAATGATGCCGCCAAGACCTATAACATTACGCTGACTGAAGACCAGATGAACAAGATTACTTCTTTGATGGAGAACATCTCACAGTATGACTATGATGTCAAGGCTCTGAAAAACACGCTGGATAACCTGGACGGAAAAAGCGGCGGATTCTTCTCCAACTTATGGGATTCCATCACTGGATTCTTCGGTGGTGAATCCACTGGCGGTATCATCAACGACACCAAGGACGACATCTTAGGATCCGACGTTGTGACCGACAGTACTCTGGATTCTTCTGATTCCGGGAATTCAGACGATAACGAAAAAGAAAGCGGCGGATTCTGGAACAGTATCGTAAGCTTCTTTGAAAACCTCTTCGGCGGCAGCGATGACACCGACACTGCAGATGAGACAACTGACACCACCGACGAGACCACCGATGAGACAACTGATGAAACGACAGATGAACTCACAGACGAGACAGATGGCACAGAAGAAACAGACGAGACCACTGATGAAAATGCAGCTGAGGATGCCGGATCCGAAGACGCTGCTTCTGATGAGAACTCAACAGACGGTACTGGTGCAGACACCACAACCAATTCCGGCGCCGATACTACAGGCAATACCGGTACAACAGAGAATGCTCAGACAACACCATAGATTCCTGAGTGATATCAGAATTTCGAAAAAGAGCGCGGGGCTTTTGCCCAGCGCTCTTTTTCAATCCCTTGATTCTTTATCATCAGCAACTCAATCTCTAAAATTCAAAGATTGCAACGCCATACGGTGACAACGGATAAGCAAACGAGTACGGTCTTCCGTCACACTCCTGCTTTACCGCCTTGTAAACCGGCTTCTTCTCGCGTCCGTTTCCGCCATACTGTTCTTCATCACTGTCCAGCACCAGCTTATACTGCTTTCTCCTCGGAACACCTACCCGGTAATCCGCCCACTCCATCGGAGTGAAGTTGCAGATAAACAGCAGGTTCTTTTTGTTGTCCTTGGAATGTCTCATAAAGCTGAATACACTTCTGTACCGGTCGTCTGCATTGATCCACTCAAAGCCCTCCCAGGAATCATCCATCTCATAGAGCGCTTTATTCTTCTTGTACAGATGCAGAAGATCACGGAACCAGTTCTGGATTGCCTGATGCTCTTTCTCTGCCAGCAGGAACCAGTCAAGCTCCCTTTCTTCGCTCCATTCTCTGAGCTGGGCAAATTCCTGTCCCATAAAGAGCAGCTTCTTTCCTACATGCCCGATCATGAACGCATATCCAACCTTCAGATTTGCATACTTATCAAATCCCAGTCCCGGCATCTTGTTCAACATGGAACACTTCAGATGCACCACCTCGTCATGGGACAGTACCAGGATATAATTCTCACTGTAGGCATAACTCATTGCAAAAGTCATCAGGTTATGATTATCTTTCCGGAAATATGGATCCAGCTTCATATATTCTGTAAAATCATGCATCCATCCCATATTCCACTTCAGGCTGAAGCCCAGGCCATCCTCTTCCACCGGTCCTGTCACCTTCGGCCAGGCCGTGGACTCCTCCGCGATCATAAGCGCTCCCGGATTGCGTCCCAGCACTACGGAATTCAGATGCTTGAAAAAATCAATGGCTTCCAGATTTTTATTTCCGCCATATTTGTTTGCCACCCACTGTCCGTCCTGTTTTCCATAATCCAGGTACAGCATCGATGCCACCGCATCCACACGGAGCCCGTCCACATGATATCTCTCAATCCAGAACAGGGCATTGGAGATCAGGAAATTGCGTACTTCATTCTTTCCATAGTCAAAGATCTTGGTTCCCCAGTCCGGATGCTCCCCTTTCCTGGGATCCTGATATTCATATGTCGGTGTCCCGTCAAAATCCGCAAGGCCATGTGCATCTCTTGGAAAATGTGCCGGTACCCAGTCCAGGATGACACCAATTTTATTTCTATGGAAATAATTAATCATCCATGCAAAATCTTCCGGCGTGCCGTAGCGAGACGTCGGAGCAAAATATCCGGTCACCTGATAGCCCCAGGATCCGTCATAGGGGTGCTCCGCAATCCCGATCAGTTCAATATGGGTATATCCCATATATTTCATATACTTGACGGCTTCCCGCGCAAACTCCCGATAAGTATAGAACCCTTCGTCCTCCCGTCCGGGATGCCGCTTCCAGGATCCGATATGCGCCTCATAGATAGACATCGGCTCCTTGGTGTGATCCCAGCCTGCGCGATGCTCCATCCATACACTGTCCGACCATTTGATCCGGGACAGGTCATAGACCTTCGATGCTGTTCCCGGTCTTAATTCTGCATGGAACGCAAAGGGATCAGCCTTAAAAATATATTCTCCCTTATACGTCTTGATGCAGTATTTATACATGTCATACTGCTTGATCCCCGGTATAAAGCATGTGTAGATTCCCAGCGGCTCTTCCCTCTCCATGGGATTTGCCTCCATATCCCAGTCGTTAAACTCCCCGACTACGGATACCTCTTCTGCATGAGGCGCCCACACTGCAAAATATGCCCCTTCTGTCTTTCCGTCTTTTACAATATGGGCTCCCAGCTTATTATAAATCTCATAATGATTTCCCTGGCCATAGAGGTACTGGTCCAGCTCTCCTACTTCATATGGTTTCTTTTTTTTCTTTGCCATATTGAACCCCCACATTTCTGTCCTAATATATCCATATTATACTTTAGATGGCTCAAAAAAAAAAGAGTTTTGACAAATCTATCTGTCAAAACCCTTAATTTTTTCCTTAAATCTTAAAATCTTCTTCTTTTAAGATAATTCTGTCTGAATCGTCAGTTCCTTTACCGAAAACACGTCTTGCAAGATGCTTTACGTTTGCTTTCTGGGAATGATCGATCGCCTCATCCATGATCTCTTTGACTTCTGCAACAGATACGGCATGATCCTCTCTCTGCATCACATCAATCCTGCTGTACAGAGCCAGGATACCCATTTCATCCAGCTTATATCCATTTTCCTTAGCATAGGTCTGTCCAAAAGTCACCAGCTCATCATTGATGAATACCGGAAGCTCCAGCTTCGATGTAAACTTCTTTTTAAATTCCGGACTGATCGCCAGCATTCTTTCCAGTGGCTTCCGCTGATCCTCAAGGACGAACAGAAGCTCTCCGGTCTTCTTCTCCATCAGATAATTCAGCTCTTTGATGGTTCTGGAATTCAGCTTTCCGGCCTTTTCAATAATGATCGCGCCGCCGCGAAGCTTCTGGATAATATTCGTCAGTTCTTTTTTATTCAAAGACTCTCCGGTTACGATCGCCACTTTACCCTGCTTTAAGTTTCTCTGCTTCTGAATCGCTTTCACAATGTCTACAGCAAGCACCGTCTTTCCGGAACCTTTTCGTCCGACCACCAGCAGGTTGCCGGTCTTGGATGTTCCTTCTCTTTGTGCTCTCCTGTCATTGTCAAGCACTTCCACGATCTGTTCACTCATACCTCTGACCGGAACAAAGTAAGAGAACAGCTTCTTCTGCTCCTCGGTAAGTCCGGCCTTCAGTCCGATTTCACTGGTCGCGCTCAGGTCATACCTTCCTGTTACTACAAATCCGGTATCAAAAGGAACACCGCTTCCCTTAGACTTCTTAATTCTCTCCTGGATCTCTTCCTCCGAAGGCTCTTCAATCTCCAGATCCTCTGCCTCAAAGTCATTTTCATCCAGGTCCTCTTCCTCGAAATCTTCTTCGTCCAGGTCCTCTTCCTCGAAGTCCTCTTCGTCCAGGTCCTCTTCCTCAAAGTCCTCTTCGTCCAGGTCTTCTTCTTCAAAGTCGTCTTCGTCTAAGTCCTCTTCCTCAAAGTCAGCTTCTTCAAAATCCTCTTCCTCTTCGAAATCGTCCTCAAAATCATCGACAAAGTCATCCTCAAAGTCGTCTTCGTCTAAATCCTCTTCCTCAAAATCGGCCTCTTCGAAGTCGGCCTCTTCAAAGTCTTCTTCAGCCGGTTCTTCTTCTATGACTTCGGCCTCGACTTCTTCGGGTTCTCCAGACTCCTCTTCAAAATCTTCATCGAAGTCTATATCCAAATCATCAAAGTCTTCATAATCGTCTTCGATCTCAAAGTCTTCCTCGAAATCTTCTGACTCTTCTGACTTCTGATCCATCTCCGCAACCAGCTTCACAAGATCATCCGGGATCCTCTGTGTTTTACCTTCCGCAAAAGCATTGTCAAGAAGCGCTTCTTTCTCGGCCTCTTCTGCTGCCTTCCTTGCCGCCTCTTCCTCAGCGGCCTTCCTTGCTGCTTCTTCCTCAGCGGCCTTTCTCGCAGCTTCCTCTTCCGCCGCTTTTCTTGCTGCCTCTTCCTCAGCGGCCTTTCTTGCCGCCTCTGCTTCGGCTGCCTTGCGCTCTACTTCCCGGCGTTCTTCCTCCTGCCGGCGTCTTGCTTCTTCTCTTTCTTTCTGAAGCCTTTCCTCATCCTTTGCCTTCTGCTGTTCGATCGCTTCTGCATTTTCCTTCTGCTTTTCTTCCCACTCCTGAAGAATATCATCGATCCGCATCTGGCTGGTGATTCTTAAGTCTTCTTCCTTTTTCTCCATAGCCTCTTTTTCGATATTAATACCGCTTGCGACAGCCACGCCATTTGCCAGCGCCTCTTTCAGTGTCGCGCCCTTTACCACCTGAGTGATTGCTGAATGCTTTTTCGGCTCTTCTTCCTCCGCCTTTTCCTCAGGTTCGTCTTCTGTATCTTCCATGGTTCTTTCCATTTCTTCCACGGCTTCTGCAAGATTGTCAGCCGGAGCAGAAGCAGGAACTTCTTCTTCTTCTGCTTCCTCCACAACTTCTGCGTCCTGGACTTCTTCCTCTTCACTCTCAACTGCTTCTGTCTGAGGCGGTTCCTCTTCCTGGACCTCCTCTGCCTGCAGCGTTTCTTCTTCTTTGTCGTTCGCCGGTGCTTCTTCCACAACCGGCGCAGCAGCCTTCTCTTTCTTAGGAGCCCCCGGCCTGCTGTCATATTTTTCCTGCTGCAGCGGCGTCAGCGGCTTATATTTCATCTTTAATTCCATTGCTTTATAGACATATTTGCCCTCGCTGAACCACAGGATCAGATCATCACACTCTTCCAGACATTCTGCTGTCATACCTGCCTTATGGTATAATTCCGCCAGCTCATATGCCCATTTTTCGACATACTCCGCCTTCTTAAAATCTTCCAGCGCTGAAATCTGCTCTGTGAGAGGCGCTCCCTGGGCCTTGAGAATCTTATACTTTAATATGTACTGATTCGGATCCCTGGGCGCCAGCTTTACAAACTCCTCATAGCAGTCAGAAGCTTCCTCTACGTCATTGATCTTAAGTGCCAGTGTCCCTAACCGATACACGATCTTCCTGCTTCCCGGAGATCTGTCAAATGCCACAAATAAAATGTCCCGGCTCTTCTGATACTCTCCGTTATACTCATAGATCTCACTGACAGTATTCAGCATCGATGCGCTTTTTACCCTGTGCCAGTCAATGGTGTCCGCGATCTCCATGGCCTTTTTATACTGCTTGTTTTCCATGTATTCAAGCATCTGTTCCGTTTTTACCCGATATTCATATTTATCCAAATCTCTCACCTCAAAATTTATTTATAATGCTTGTTATTTCTATAATTATACGTATATAAGTTTATCATACGCTATATATATTGTCAAAATATACGAGAAAATTTGTTACAAAAATATTACAAACTGCACATTTCATGATATGATATAACTATATTTTTATAAGGAGGCGCATCATGAAACTTTCATTAAACGGAATCAAAAACAAAGCGGACTGGGAAGCGGCGGGCATTACTCTTCCCGGCTATGATGTGGAAGCAGCGGCCGAAAAGGCAAAAGCAGCTCCCCGCTGGGCTCACTTCGGAATCGGCAATATCTTCCGTATCTTTATCGGCGGTATCGCCGACGGTATGCTGGAAAATGGTGATCTTGACACTGCCCTTACCTGTGTGGAGACCTTTGACTACGATGTTGTGGACAAGATCTACAATCCTTTTGACAATCTGGGGTTAAGCGTCATCCTTCACACAGACGGGACCAGAGACTACAAGGTGCTTGCTTCCTTCGGCGAGGCCATCAAGGCACAGAGCAGCGATGCGGCTTTATGGGCACGGCTGAAGGAAATCTTTTCCGCTCCTTCTCTCCAGCTCGTTTCCTTTACTATCACAGAAAAGGGTTACGCTCTCACGACTTCCACCGGAAGCTATCTGCCTTATGTACAGGCAGATATTGACAACGGACCAGACAAGGCTACCGGCGCTATGGGTATCGTAACTGCCATGCTTCTGGAGCGGTACCGCAGCGGCAAAACTCCTCTTGCCCTGGTTTCCATGGATAACTGTTCGAAAAACGGCAGCCTTCTTCGCAGATCTGTCCTGACCATGGCAGAAGAGTGGCAGAAAAAGGGATACGTTGACCAGGGATTTATTGATTATGTGAGCGACGAATCTGTAGTCGCCTTCCCCTGGACCATGATCGATAAGATCACGCCTCGCCCAAATCCGGATATTGCGGCAGATCTGGAAAAGCTTGGTCTTCAGGATATGGAACCTGTAGAAACCTCTAAGCGTACTTATATTGCTCCGTTTATCAACGGTGAAGATCCGCAATACCTGGTAATCGAGGATAACTTCCCTAATGGACGTCCTCCTCTGGAAAAGGGCAAAGGCGTTTATCTTGGCAGCCGTGATACGGTCAACAAATCAGAACGGATGAAAGTCACCGCACTGTTAAATCCGGTTCACTCTGCCGTTGGTCCTTTCGGAGTCCTGCTGGGCGAAGAATATTTTGCCACTATGATCAACAACGACCCAAAGCTGATGAAGCTGGCAAAAATGGTGGCCTATGATGAAGGATTCCCAATGGTTGAAAGCCCTGGTATCATCGATCCGAAAGCATTCGTGGACGAACTGTTCCAGCTTCGTTTTATCAACGAGTATCTTCTGGATACCAACATCCGGCTTTGCACCGACGAATCCCAGGGTCTGGGTATCCGCTTCGGTGAAACGATCAAGGCATACACCGCAAAATACGGCAGCGCAGAGAGGCTGACCGCCATCCCGCTGGGTATCGCAGGATTTCTCCGGTATATGATGGGCGTAGATGATCAGGGTAATTCCTACACCCTGGCCCCGGATCCTCTGGCAGGTGAAATGAACGAGGCTCTGAAAGACATTGTGATCGGAAAGCCGGAAACCTTAAAAGATCAGTTAAGGCCGATCCTTTCCAATGAAAAGATATTCTTTACCAACCTCTATGACAATGGTGTCGGTGAGAAAATCGAAGGTTACTTCCGCGAAATGATCGCAGGCAAGGGAGCTGTCCGGGCAACGATTGATAAATATATGTAAAAGAAAACAGCCATTACGGTCACCGTGACCATAATGGCTGTTATATATTTAATTTTATCATACTTTTTATTTTTTATCGGAGGATTTATCTTAAATTCTTCTCGTCCCTTTTATCTATGTTTTATTTTATAGATAGAATATAACTCAAAGTCTCGGATAAACGAATCTCTTCTCTTTTATCTTTGATACCTTATCTATACTCCTCCTGTATCTATATAATCTACTTTCATGGCTATTATAATATCTATAACTGTTCCAATTATAGCCAGTGCCCTTATTATTTGTCTATAATCGTATTAAGTTATTCCTTCTATAACCTTTCGCTTATATAGTGTCTCGTATAAATCTGATATATTAGGTAATGTTTCTTTACACATCTTCTAATATCTTTGAACTATTGTGGTATCCTTTTTCAATATGTCTGCAGATAGAATTTTCTTTCTTAAAAATTGTATCCGGCTTTTCTTCTTCTCCGACTTCTCTTTTCATTCTGTATTTTCCGGATTATCTTTCTTTCTGGTAAAGGCTTATTCTATAGGAACGATAATCTGCCATACCACTGACATATTGAATTTTAAATTCTGCTGCTGTGTCCAATGGATTAAGCCTCCTTTTCTTCGTATTTCCAAATCAATGTATTTTTTATGATTCCCTTTCTCGTCAGGAAGTCATTTCTTATTGATCTTTGGATTGATTATATAGTAGCACCGGAGTTTTCTTTTGTCAACACTATTTTTCTATTTTTTATTAATTAATCTATAATTATTTTTGTTCAATTAAATTATCTGAATATTCTGTCTTATCCCCGAAGCTGGTTGATAAAATGCTCCAGCCTGCCAATAGCCTCCTTCAAATCTGCAATGGAATACGCATAAGAGATACGAAGATATCCTTCCCCACTCTCTCCAAAGGCTGTCCCCGGAACAGCGGCCACATTCTCCTCCTGCAGAAATCGGGTGGCAAATTCTTCTGAGGTCATGCCAAATTCCCTGATGCCCGGGAACACATAGAATGCCCCATAGGGTTCAAAACATTCCAGCCCCATCTTTTTGAATTCATGCAGAAGGAACCGACGCCTCTGATTATAGGATTCTCTCATTGTTTCCACATCTCTCTCGCAGTTTCTGAGCGCCTCTACTGCCGCATATTGACTGGTAGTGGGGGCACACATGATCGCATATTGATGGATCTTTGTCATCTGCCCGATGATCCGGGCCGGACCGCATACATATCCAAGTCTCCACCCCGTCATCGCAAATCCTTTGGAAAATCCATTGATGACCAGCGTCCGTTCCCTCATTCCCGGCAGAGACGCAATCGAACAATGGCTTCCGTTATAGGTCAGTTCAGAATAGATTTCATCTGAAACCACGTAAAGATCATGCTCGATCACAGTTTCTGCGATCGGCTCCAGATCCTCACGAGTCATAACAGCTCCTGTAGGATTGTTTGGAAATGGCAGCACCAGAAGCTTGGTCCGTGGGGTAACTGCCGCCTCCAGTTCTTCCTTTGTCAGTTTAAATTCATTTTCCTGCCGCAGAGGTATGATCACTGGAACTCCATCCGCCAGTACAGCGCATGGCAGATAGGACACATAACTCGGCTGAGGGATCAGTACTTCATCGCCGGCATCCAGCATCGCGCGAAAGGCAAGATCAATGGCTTCGCTTCCTCCTACCGTCACCAGCACTTCCCCGGACGGATCATAAGACACCTTTATTGTCCGTTCCAGATACCGGCTGATCTCATTTTTGAGTTCCTTTAATCCTGCATTGGATGTATAGAATGTCTGCCCTCGCTCCAGAGAATAGATTCCTTCTTCCCGTACTCTCCAAGGGGTATCAAAGTCTGGTTCCCCGACGCCAAGAGATATGGCGTCCTCCATTTCATTTACAATATCGAAAAACTTACGGATCCCCGAAGGAGCCAGTGCTGCTGCTTTTTTAGATATAGGGTCTCTTCTCATGGTGTAATCAGCATCCTTTCTCCTTTGGATTTTTTAGCGAGTATTGTTCCGTGATCCTTATACTTTTTCAGGATGAAGTATGTAGACGTGCTGATCACCTCTTCGATAGGCGCCAGTTTACTGGAAACAAACCGCGAGATTTCCTGAAGCGTCCTCCCCTCGATGGTAACCATCAGGTCATATCCGCCGGAGATCAGATATACTGCCGAAACCTCCGGATAATTATATATTCGTTCCGCCACTCGGTCGAATCCCTGATCTCTCTGGGGTGTTACACGCACTTCGATCAGTGCATTCACAAGCTCGACTCCCGCCCGGTCCCAGTCGATCAGCGTATGATAACCGCAGATGATATGTTCTTTTTCCATCGCAGCCACCTCATTGGCAATCACAGTCTCATCTGTTCCAAGAAGAACGGCCAGTTCACTGAGGTCAATCTTGCTGTCAGTTTCAAGGGTAAGCAGTATCTGTTTTCTAATGTCGTCCATGCCTTCTTCCTCCTTTAATCAATGGATCTGTAAAAATAAATAATGATATTATATCCTACTTCCCTTGATTTGTCACCCTCTATAAAATAATATCCCCTGTTTTCTGATAATTTTCCAAAGAATAGACCTCGATCACATTCCCCTGCACCACGTACAGACTTTCTCCGATATATACTCCTCTTGCGCTCCTGCTGCCGCTGCCGTTGATCTCTTCTTCCATGCGGCAGTCAAACCCGTTCGCCTCATCATATCCAAATACAAAGTACATCTGCCCTCCTTCCCCGTAGCCGGAGAATCCGATCAAACCTGTCTGCGGATCTATCAGCACCGCCTTATAGTCGTAAAACAGATCTGTATGGTAGACATGTTCCAGAACCAGCGTATTTTCTTCTGTCACATTCCGAGGATCCGATATATCAAACATTGTAAGCTTCACGCCGTCTGTAATCTGCGTTCCCTCCTCTACATCCATGCCGATGCCAAGAAGCTTTCCTTCTCCATATACATGAAGATATTCAGAAAATCCCGGTATTTTCAGTGTTCCCAGGATCGTCGGCTTCTCTGGATCTGACAGATCTACGCTGAATAACGGATCCGTTTCCTTAAAGGTAACGAAATAAGCCGTATCTCCCATAAATCTGGCGGAATAGATCCGCTCTTCTTCTGCCAGCCCCTCGATAGCTCCCACTTTCTCCAGATCCTGATCCAGCACATAGACCGAATTCGTATCATCCACGGTTGTTACCAGCCTTAAAAATCCATGATATTCATCAATGGAAAAGCTGTCGTTAAGATAGCCCTCAAAACTCCCCTGTGCCTCTCCTTTCAGCACACCGCTGTCATACGACAGTCTGCGTATAGCTGTTGTCTCTGCCCCCGATGACTGCCAAAGAGTCTCATAGTAATAAATGTTTTGATTACTTACATACAGTTCTCCTCCTTTGGACAGCAATGCCTTGCTGTCACTGATCTGATCAGGGCTATCCAGGTTGACAGAGGAGACAACTTCGTACATATCCGCCTTTTCTGTCTGCGGAAGATAGATATCCGTTTCTTTCATCACTTTATCGTTAATCTCCGGAAGATATGAGTCCAGATTTCTTGGCTCTGGTCCGCTTAGAAGATCTACATAATAACTGCTGAAAAGATAAAGATATCCGTCCGACACCCGTGATGACTGATAGCTGCCACTCTGGGCCACCCTTCCGGCCTCCCTGGGATGGGAAGGATCCTGGATATCATAAGTGACCGCCTCCGTCCGAAAACCAGAGTCCTCTGAACATTCTGCCACCAGAACCAGCTTTCCCTCCGCCAGATAAATCTCATAAATATACTCGCCCTTTTCCAGTTCAATGGCTCCCACTTTCTTCATCTGATCTCCACAGGTATCAACCACAGCCACTGTCCGGCCATCATCCTGAAGCACGTACAGATATCTGCCGTCTGTCTTGACCACATCCCCCTCGTCCACGCCTTCCTGCCTTACATTTGTCTGGGAATATTCCACGCCTCCCACGTCCTGCACGCTGCCCGTTTCTGCTGTAGATGAGCTGTCCGCTGAAGCCGTCATATTCCGTGCTGCCATACCTGACGATGCCGACTCCTCCGTCCCGGAACTTGCGATAGCCTCTGCGCTTTTTTCCACATATTCATAGATTTTCTGATAATCTGATGCGGTCTGCATCTTTCCTCCGGTGTCTGCCAGCCTGTCTTCCATCCAGGACATCCTCTGCTGTGTATCTGTCCCGGATCCATCTCCTCTGTTCCAGAACAGTATCCCGGCCGCAAATACCACGCAGGCCGCCGCGATCGATCCAGCCACACACAGTCTTTTTCGATATCGTCTGATCTCACCTGCCGCTTTCTCACTTTCCAGTTTTTTTTGAATTCCTTCCGGGTCTAGTGTTTCCGGAATTTCTATCTGTCCGGCCATCTCCCGGATACGCTCCAGCATTTCCTGCTCTTTTTTGTCCATACGTCCTCCTTTGACTCACCTTAACATAGCTTCCATCTTCCGCAACGCACGGCTTCTCCTGGATCTGACAGTATTCGCGTTCTGCCCCAGCATCTGTCCGATTTCCCGGCTGTTGTATCCGCCAAACACTGACAGACCAATGATCTCTTTTTCCTCGTCCGTCAGGACTCCAAACGCCCTTCTGACATCCAGTGCTTCTGCATGATCTACCTCCTGATCCGGAAGCTCCGCGGCCGCATCCTCCTGACTATGTATTTCTCTTCCCATTGTCCTTCGTCTCTTCTTACAGATATTCGCCAGAATTGTGAAAATCCAGCTTTTGAATGACCCAGGCTTTCTAAGCTTCCGGATATTCCCATAAGCCGTCATCACTGCCTCGCTGACCGCATCTTCCGCATCCTGGGGATGTCCCAGGATACAGAACGCATAACGGTACAGATCCGGGAAAACACTCTCGTACATCTGCGCAAACGTGGCCTCATCACATCTCATATCTTCTCCTCCCTGTCAGATATGACCTACGATACTTTTTAATTGTTGTCTATATATTAGAGTCTAAAAGGGACGGAAATGTTGCACCCGATCCTGATTTTCCTGCTGATTTTTCGAAAAAAGAGGCACCTCGCCCTGGCTCTTTTTTATTGCCCTGGCAAAGATGCCTCTTATGTTCCTCTATTTCTTATCCCCGATAATAATTGATCAGGCAGCCTTTCACGATAATCTCGCGCTCTGCATCTGTCATATCTCCAAGCTTAAAGGAGACTTCTTTCAGTTCTCCGTCTTTGACCACGTAAGCCTTCACCTCAGAAGCTTTGTCTTCGATGGCCTTGCGGATCTTGGGTACAAAGATATAGTCTCCGTTCTGGAAGCTTAAGTGATCATGCTCTTCCTCCGTGATAAACGGAAGCATACCCCAGTTAATCAGGTTGGAGCGGTATCTCTTGGTTGCATACTCATTGGCAATATTTGCCCATCCGCCCAGTACCTTCTGGCAGGATGCAGCCTGCTCTCTGGCAGAGCCGTCTCCCGGCTTCACTGCAAAGATCGTACTTCCGATGCCAAGGTTGCCTTCTCCTGCTTCCGGGAACTTTGTCTGTACCGTCTTCATCACTGGTTTTAACTCTTCCAGGACTTCCAGCGGACATGTCCCTGCCTCGATAGCCTTTTCTGCTTTCTGAACTTCTTTTGCACGGCCTACATATGCCGGATCCTTCCTTGAAAGAGCAAACTCTGCAAGCCCCAGTGGGTTGGAACGGTAGGAAGATGTTTCTCCGGACGGGATCAGCTCATCCGTTGTCGTCACCGGATCATGGATCTCGGACACCACCTTAAGAAGGAGGTTCTCCGGAAGCGCCGGCATTTCCGGCCAGTCTTTGATATTTGGTCCGAACTTGATCTCTACGGACGGATCTGCCACGCCTTTGCTGTCAAAGACACGGTTCGCGTAGATATTCTGATCGAAATGGTACTTTCTTCCTTTATATTCTACATCCATCGCTGTTGCAGGCGTCAGGAATCCTTTATTTGCAGCAGTTGCCGCAATGGAACGCGCATCCATCAGTGCCACCGATGCGATCTGACCACTCTGCAGCTTGGATCCTTCACGGTTCGGGAAGTTTCTTGTGGAGTGGCGGATAGAAAATGCATTGTTTGCCGGCGTGTCGCCCGCTCCAAAACATGGGCCGCAGAATGCTGTTTTCACAATGGTTCCGGCCTCCATCAGATCAGCCACTGCCCCGTTCTTCACCAGTTCCATATAAATCGGTGTACTTGCCGGATATACGCTGAACGTAAACTCGTCCGAACCAATATAGTGTCCGCGGATAATGTCTGCTGCCGCACAGATATTTTCAAATCCGCCGCCTGCACATCCTGCGATAATTCCCTGGTCTACATACAGTTTTCCGTCCACAATCTTGTCCTGGAGTGAATAGTCTACTGCGCCGTCCAGGCTGACCAGCGCCTTTTTCTCTACATCATGGAGGATATCCTCTAAGTTTGCATTAACTTCATCGATGGTATAAGTATTGGACGGATGGAACGGCATTGCGATCATCGGTTTGATCTCGCTTAAGTTGACGTATACCATACCGTCATAGTAGGTTACATCTCCCGGATTCAACTCCTGATAATCCTCTACGCGTCCGTGGATCTCATAGAATTCTTTGATCTTCTCATCTGTCTTCCAGATAGAGGAAAGGCAGGTGGTCTCTGTAGTCATTACGTCAATGCCGATACGGAAGTCCGCACTTAACTTCTCTACCCCCGGTCCTACAAATTCCATCACTTTATTATTCACATACCCGTTGGCGAAAGTCGCGCCGATAATGGCAAGAGCCACATCCTGTGGACCCACTCCCTTCATCGGTTCTCCGTCCAGGTAAATACCTACCACCTGGGGCATCTTAATATCATAGGTTTTATTCAGCAGCTGCTTTACCAGCTCCGGTCCGCCTTCTCCCATAGCCATGGTTCCAAGCGCCCCATACCGGGTGTGGCTGTCAGATCCTAAGATCATCTTACCTCCGCCTGCAAGCATTTCTCTGGCATACTGATGAATGACAGCCTGATGAGGCGGCACATAGACTCCGCCATACTTCTTGGCACAGGTCAGGCCAAACATATGATCATCCTCATTGATCGTACCGCCTACCGCGCACAGAGAATTATGACAGTTGGTCAGTACATAGGGAATCGGAAACTTTTCCAGTCCCGAAGCCCTGGCTGTCTGGATGATTCCCACAAATGTGATGTCATGGGAGGTCAGTTTATCGAACTTGATCTGGAGTTTCTCCATGTTTCCGGAAGTATTGTGATCCTTCAGAATCCCGTAGGCCATGGTATTTTTAGCCGCATCTTCCGCTGAGATCTCCTGTCCGGTGCGCGCTTTTACTTCCTGAGCGCTTTCCACGATCTCGCTGCCATGCAGAAGATAAACTCCGTTATCATATAATTTTATCATCTTTGTTTTCCTCCTGTTCTAGACTTTATTATTCATATCCTTCATATGATCCGCCACCATCATGGCAATCTTAAATGTCAGGGCATCTTCAAAAACTCTGACATCCAGTCCCGTCTTTTTCTGGATTTTCTCCAGCCGGTATACCAGCGTATTCCGGTGTACATAGAGCTGTCTTGCCGTCTCGGAAATATTCAGATTGTTATCGAAGAATGTATACACTGTCGTCAGCTCTTCCTCCTCAAACCTCTCTTCAACGCCGTTTTCAAACACTTCATTTAAAAACATTTCACAGAGGGACGGCGGAAGCTGATGAATCAGACGGCCGATTCCCAGTTCATTATAGGCCAGAATATTTTTTTCCACATAGAAAACCCGTCCTACCTGCAGTGCCATGTCTGCTTCTTTATAGGACCGTGACACATCCTTAAGTTCCTCCACGATAGTTCCATACGCCACCCGGACGCCTACCATGGCCTCCATATTCAGCGTATCTGTGATCTCATGAGCGATTCTGTTCAGCTGTGGATAATCGTCTACCGCTTCCAGCGCCTTTACCAGAATCACATGCCGCTCATCCACCGCCGTGACGAAATCCTTCATGCCTGTAGCATACAGGCCGCGCATCGTCTCCAGGATCAGTGACTCTCCTTCATACTTGGACTCGATCAGGAACACGACTCTTCGCTGCTCTACCGGGATCTTCATCTTTTTTGCCTGGTTATAGACATCTACCACCAGCATATTGTCCAGGATCAGATTCTGGATAAACCGGTTCCGGTCCATCTTCTCCTTATAGGCAAATAATAGATTGGTGATCTGACTGGCCCCGAACCTTCCGGCTGTCAGGGCATCCCTGCCTTCTCCCTCGACTCCCAGCACATAGACCGGGTCCTCCTCGTCCAGGATCAGAAACAGACTGATCTCCTGCCCTGCCAGTTCTTCTTGTCCGCTCTCGCTAAAGGAAACTACATCATTTTCCCAGGAAAGCATCTTTTCACTGGTCATGACCAGGCAGACGCCTTTTTTGTCCCAGACAGCGCACTCCAGTCCGCTGATCTTCTTGATATCCTGCACTGTTTTGTGCAATAACTGATTTGACAGCAATCGGAAAACCTCCTGTTCTCTACATGTAAACCTTATTTTACCACAGGACAGCGGTGATGCACAAGCTTAATCCACGCCGCCCCTGTCTTAACCGAAAAACGGGACCCCGTTATCCGGGATCCCGTTTGATCATATCTCTTCAGACTAGTTCGTAATTGTCATCTCTGTCTCTTTGTCAAATACATGGATCTTATCAGCATCCAATGCAAATTTTACAGTATCGCCTGTTCTTGCTGTCGTTCTTGGATCCACTCTCGCTGTCATGCTTGCTCCTTCGTAATCGAAGTACAGGAATACTTCTGCACCAAGCATCTCGTATACACGGATCTTTGCTTCGATCACGGTATTCGGAGAAGCCTGAAGGAATTCCGGCTCGTCGTGAACATCTTCCGGACGGATACCAAGTACAACTGTCTTTCCGTCATATCCCCCATCGATCAGCTTCTGGCCTTTTTCTGCCGGCAGTTCAATCTCAGAAGGTCCTGCCACCAAATATACCTTGCCGTTCTGTACTTTACAGGTAGCATCTACAAAGTTCATCTGCGGAGATCCGATAAATCCTGCTACGAACAGGTTGCATGGATAATCGTACAGTATCTGAGGTGTATCTACCTGCTGAACAACACCAGCGTTCATAACTACGATTCTGGTACCCAGTGTCATAGCCTCTGTCTGGTCATGTGTTACATAGATGATGGTTGTGCCCAGTCTCTGATGCAGCTTGGAGATCTCGATACGCATCTGTCCACGCAGCTTAGCATCCAGGTTGGAAAGAGGCTCATCCATCAGGAACACCTTAGGATTACGTACAATCGCACGTCCCATGGCAACACGCTGTCTCTGTCCACCGGAAAGAGCCTTCGGCTTACGATCCAGAAGAGCTTCCAGGTCCAGGATTCTTGCAGCTTCACGAACCATCTTGTCGATTTCGTCCTTCGGAACCTTTCTTAACTTCAGTCCGAATGCCATGTTATCATATACTGTCATATGCGGATACAGCGCGTAGTTCTGGAATACCATTGCGATATCTCTGTCCTTCGGCTCTACATCATTAACAACCTTGTCGCCGATCTTCAGTTCTCCGGAAGTAATGTCTTCCAGACCTGCGATCATACGAAGTGTGGTAGATTTTCCACATCCGGATGGTCCTACGAAGATGATGAATTCTTTATCTTCAATCTCAAGATTGAAATCTTTTACTGCTTCAAATCCGTTTGGATAAGTTTTGTTGATATGTTTTAATGATAAACTTGCCATTGTATCGTCCTCCTAAATAGCTTTCGTTTTCGTTCTGTTAAAGAGTATAGTAAAATTTTTTAATTTCCGAAATACCCAAGTTGAACAATCTTTTCCAACATTTCTATACAACTTGACCAACACAGTGCGTTACAGCCTCGCAGACCCCGGGAGGCGGAAGCTGAATCGTCATGCTTGCATGTAAGATACAGCTTACGTCTACAGGGAGAGAGCGGAGCTCGTAACCACCAATCTCATAAGCAGTCTTTGCACGAAGTGCAAAACAAAAGCGCGGCAGCGCGAAGACTGCGCATGAGGTTGGTGGGTCGGCGAGGGGACTGCCTTATGCAGTACAAAAGCGCGGCAGCGCGAAGACTGCGCATGAGGTTGGTGGGTCGGCGAGGACTGCATTATGCAGTGCAAAAGCGCGACAGTGCGGTGACTATTCCAGCAATGCCTGATAAACGTCCCTTTTCCCGATGCCTCTGTCGCGTGCTACCTGTTTCATGGCCTCCTTTTTTGACATCCCTTCTGCCAGATATCTGTCCATATGCTCCTGCAGGCTGATCTCTTCCCAGCGAGCCTTTCGCTCCTTTTCAATTTCTTTCCGGCTGAGTCCTTCCACAACCAGCACGCATTCTCCTTTTGGCTCATGTTCCTCATAATAGGTGACTGCGCCAGACAGGCTGGATTCGAAAACCGTCTCATGCTTTTTCGTCAATTCCCGGCAGACTCTTACCTGACGGTCCCCCAGTGTCTCTTCCAGCAGGAGGAGGGTCTTCACCAGCCGGTGGGGCGCCTCATACAGAACGATGGTCCTGGTCTCCTGTTTTAATTCTTCCAGGATCTGCTGCCGCTCCTTTTTATCTGTCGGCAGAAATGCCTCAAATGCAAATCTTCTGGTCGGAAGCCCTGATATGGTAAGGGCAGTGATACAGGCTGCTGCACCAGGCACGGCTGTCACTGTGATTCCGGCTTCCCGGCACATCCTCACCAGTTCCTCTCCCGGATCAGAGATGCCCGGCGTCCCGGCATCGGTAATAAGGGCAATATCTTTCCCTTGCTCCAACTGCTCCACCAGCTTCCTGCCTTTTTCAATTTTATTGTATTCATGATAACTGGTCATTGGAGTCTTGATTTCGAAATGATTCAGAAGGCGGATACTGTTGCGAGTATCCTCCGCTGCGATCAGATCCGCTTCTTTCAAGACGCGTACGCACCGGAAGGTCATATCCTCCAGATTTCCGATAGGCGTCGCACATAGATATAACGTTCCTGCCATAGCCTGCTCCTTTCCTATTCCACACCATACAGCCTTTTCAGTTCGTCCGTATAACTCCCATCCTTCTCATACACGATCAGCGGCGGGTCTGTCTGCAGTCTTGGGCTGCCGCCCTTCAGCCCTTCGATCAGGACCATATTGGGCTCCTTATCCACATAAGGGTAAACCAGCCGCATCCGCTTAGGCTCGATGCCTGCAGACGACATCTTTGAAAACAGCTCCGGCAGGCGGAAAGGACGGTGTACCATATAAAATCTGCCTTTGGACTTCAGCACTTTTGCACTTTCCCTTACGATATCATCGATCGTACACAGCACCTCATGCCTTGCAATATATAATGCTTCTTTTTCATTTCGAAGGCCGTGACTGCCGATCATATAGGGCGGATTTGTAGTAATGACTTCAAAAGAAGCCGCTCCAAAAACAGAAGCTGCTTCTTTGATGTCTCCGGTTACAATATTGACTTTTTCCTCCAGACTGTTAAGCTTTACACTCCGCGCAGCCATCCGGGCGCTTTCCTCCTGGATTTCCAGTCCGGTAAAATGTTCTCCGGGATACTTGGCTGCAAGCAGAATCGGCAGGATTCCGTTGCCACATCCAAGATCCAGAGCCCTCTCTCCCTTTTTTACTCTGGCAAAAGCGCTTAACAGCACCGCATCCATGCCAAAGCAGAATCTGCCCGGGCTCTGGATAATCTGATAGCCCTTGATCTGCAGGTCGTCCAGCCTCTCGCCCGGATATAAGAAATCATTCTGTTGTTCTTTATTCATCGTCTAATTTTGAGGCTCCATTCTTTTCCTCTAAATTTTTAAGCTCTGCCATTTCCTCTTTGGAAATCTTCATGTCTTTCTTTCTTCGCCTTGGCTTAAACTTCAGTTCGGAAGCCTTATACTCCCGGATCTCCTTTTCATCGTTGTCCAGAGCCACCACGACTTTTACCATCTGGCGGAGGATATTCACTGCCTGGACGTCCCCTTTCAGCCCTTCCGGCGTTGTCACATGATCCCCTGCCGACGGAAGATGGCGGTTCAGTTCTTCATAAATCTGTTCCTCATTGGTCAGACAGCACATCAGTCTTCCGCAGACTCCGGAAATTTTGGAAGGATTCAGCGACAGATTCTGCTCCTTGGCCATCTTGATCGATACCGGCGCAAATTCTGACAGATATGTGTGGCAGCATAACTCCCTTCCACAGATCCCGATGCCTCCGCGGATCTTTGTCTCATCCCTCACTCCGATCTGTCTGAGCTCGATCCTGGTCCTGAACACGCTGGCCAGATCCTTGACCAGCTCTCTGAAGTCGATACGGCCATCCGCTGTAAAATAAAACAATACTTTATTATTGTCAAAGGTGTACTCTGCGTCGATCAATTTCATTTCCAGCCCGTGCTTACGGATCTTTTCCAGGCAGATGCCAAAGGCTTCCTTTTCCTTTTCCCGGTTTTTTTCTTCCCGACGGACATCATCCGCTGTGGCGATCCGGATCACCTGCTTTAAGGGCTGCATGATCTTTTCGTCCTCTACCTCTTTGGGGCCTGTGACTACTGACCCGAACTCTACGCCGCGGGCCGTCTCTACGATCACCTTGTCCCCGGTCCTGACTTTATATTTCCCCGGTGCAAAAAAATAGATCTTTCCTGCCCGGCGGAACCTTACGCCTATTACTTTTGTCATATAATTAATTCTCCTTTATCGTTAAAAACAACAGCTCCATCACCAGATCAAAGTTGACATTGGCGCGCAGTCTCGCCTTTGCCGTATCCAGTGCCTTTAAGATCGTCTCGATCCCTTCATAGGAGCTCTTTTTCGCCTGTTCCTTTATATAGGAAATCTGCTCTTTAAAGACAACCTTGTCCATATCTTTTGTCGCTTTATATAGTAAGACGTCCCGGTACCATATCATGATGATATCCAGATAGTCTGTGATTTCTAATTTATAAGCTGTGATCCGGTTCACCGCCTGTACGATCTCGCTAAGCTCCATCTCATGAATATACTTCAGAAGCTGGACAGCTTCCTCCCGGATCTCGTTGAAATGCTCAGAATTTGCCAGCATAATGGCTCTTCCCAGATTCCCCTGGGCAAATGCCGTACACATGTCCGCCTTATAATCCGGCACCTGCAGCACTTCCATCAAATATTTACGGATCAGCGTATTTCGGATATTGCGCAGCCGCAGCATGACGCATCTGGACGTAATGGTAGGCAGAAGCGCCTCCGCATTTTCCGTCAGCAGAAAAAATACCACATATTCCGGCGGCTCTTCCAGCGTCTTTAACAGTGCATTCTGCGCCTGCTGGGTCATCAGCTCTGCATGGTCGATAATATACACCTTGTAAGGTCCCTGATAGGGTTTGACCATCACCGTGTCATTTACCTGCTCCCGGATGTCATCCACGCTGATCGTACCTGGTTTTTCATGGGTCACTTTGATGATATCCGGATGATTGCCGCTCTCTGCCTGCTTACAGGAATGGCATACATTACAGGGATCCGGTCCTCCTTTTTCACACAAAAGTGTCATGGCAAACAGACTGGCCAGCATCTTCTTTCCTGATCCTCTCTCTCCGTTCAGGATATAGGCATGCCCCACCTGTCCGCTTTCTACCGCATTCTGAATGTACTTTATGATGTCCTTGTGTCCGACTACATCTTTAAAACTTCCCATGTCGTATTTCCCCTATGATTTCTTCTAAACATTTTTCTTTCTTCTGGTTTATAAACCGTTTCCGTATCCCGAGCCTCTCCAGGTTTTCCTCAGAAAAATCTCTGGTGTCTGCAAGAAACCTCCTGCACATCTCTGCATATTCCGGTTTCTTCTGGCTCCGTTCTCTTTTCAGCGCCCGCTCCAGCCTTTCGCCGTCCTCTACCTCAATATAGAGTGGGATCAGAGCGTCCCTGCCGTAAAAGGTCCGCATCTTCTCATAGGATTCCAGCGTACCGATCACCAGATAATCGCCGCTTTCAAGATCGATCTGGCCGTCATCCACGGTGGCATAGCGCCATGGTCCGCAGACCGTATCATAGACTCTTTGCTCCACCAGCTTTCCCTGCCGCTCATACGCATCCAGCACCTCATCTGTCACAAAAAAATACTCTACACCGTCTTTTTCTCCTTTTCGGATCGGCCGGGTTGTATAAAGCGTGATCGTTTTCAGCTCTGGCAGGGCATTTTTTACTTCTTTAAATAAAGTATCCTTCCCTGAGGAACTCTTTCCCATCATATAATAGATTTTACCCATGATGCCACACCTCGATCCGGGAATCATCTGCCAGTCCTTCCACTGTGAATCCCTGTTTCCTATACCATTGTAACATATCTGCCGCTTCTTGTGATACCCTTTCTCCCGGAACAATCAAAGGACATCCCGGCGGATAGAGATAGGCGTATTCCATGGAGATCTCTCCTGCACACTTGGCCCACGGAATCCTCCGGATTTCGGAAGGATTTTTCTCCCTGAGGCCTTCTGCCTCCTGCGGCGTCCATACCAGCTCCTGCCGCGGATATCCTGCTGCCCCGGGGAAGCGTTCTTCTTTCTTGCAGCTGCCAATCTGTCTGTCTATCCTTTTCAACGCTTCTATGAGCCGGTCCATCCCTTCCCTGGTGTCTCCCACAGAGGTCATCAAAAGGACATAGCTTCCGGCACACATCTCCGGCTGGAGATGATACTCCTCCACCAGTCTCCGGTACAGCTCCCGGCTGGAGATCTCTGCACCCTTTACCGAGACGACCAGCTTGGAGGGCTCCATAGACGAGGTGTGAATCAGCCGCAGATTTTTCAGTCCCTGCAGTTCTCTTCGGGTCCTTTTCAGCATTTCCACATACGGGGCAAACAATTCTCTTCCTTGCCCCGACACCAGACGGATGCAGCTGTCCATCGACGCCATCAGCACGTAGGAAGGGCTGCTGGACTGCAGCATATGCAGATACTTTCTCACTCTTCTTGGGTCCACAAGCTCTCCATTTATATGAAGAAGAGCCGTCTGCGTCAATGACGGCAGTGTCTTGTGCAGGCTGTGGATCACAATATCTGCGCCTCTTGTATTAGAATTTTCTGGAAAATACGGGTGAAAACCAAAATGCGCTCCATGTGCCTCATCCACGATCAATGGGATGCCGTGCGCATGGACCGCCTCTGCGATCGCTTCTACATCTGAGACGATTCCGTCGTAGGTGGGAGATACGATCACCACCGCACGTATTCCGGGATGCTCCCGGAGCGCTGCCTGAATCTCATCTGCAGAAATCTCTGTGTTCAGCTGTGTTTCCGGATCAAAGCCCGGATAAATATAAAACGGACGAAGCTCCTGCATCTCGATGGCATGGTACACCGATTTATGACAGTTCCTTGCCGCCAGGATCTCGTCCCCACGTCTGGTCGTGCCAAGAATCGCACTCAGGATTCCAACCGTACTTCCATTAATAAGGAAATGTGTTTCCTGTGCGTAGTATGCTTTTGCTGCCAGCTCCTGTGCATCCTTTAAGATGCCTTCTGCGTGATGCAGGTCGTCAAATCCGTCTATTTCTGTGATATCAATCTGATAGGGAGATACCCCTCCACACAGATCTATGTTTCGTTTATGGCCCGGCATATGGAACCCATAGTAATCCGAAGTTCCATATGCCGTCAGCCTGTCCATTAATGTATGCATTACAGTCTTTTCAGAAGTTCTTCTCTTTCTTTTTCATATCCAGGCTTTCCAAGCAGCGCAAACATGTTTTTCTTATAGCTCTCTACGCCCGGCTGGTTAAATGGGTTCACACCCAGGATATATCCGCTGACTCCGCAGGCAAATTCGAAGAAATAGAACAATTCTCCCAGAGAGAACTCGTCCTGTCTCGGGATATTAACCATCAGGTTTGGCACATTTCCGTCAGTATGAGCCAGCACTGTTCCATTCATGGCACTCTTATTTACAAAGTCCACGCTCTTCCCTGCCAGATAGTTAAGGCCGTCCAGATCTACCGGCTCTTCCTGAATGATGATCTCTTCCTGTGACTCTTCTACATTCATGACGGTCTCATACATGATACGGCTTCCGTCCTGGATGAACTGTCCCATGGAGTGAAGATCTGTGGTCAGATCTACAGATGCCGGGAAGATTCCCTTCTGATCCTTGCCTTCGCTCTCGCCGTAGAGCTGCTTCCACCACTCGGATACATAGTGAAGGCTTGGCTCATAATTGGCCAGGATCTCCACCGCTTTTCCTTTTCTGAAAAGGATATTGCGGACTGCCGCATACTGCATGGCGTCGTTTTCCTCAAATGCTGCATTCAGCGCACGCTCCCTGCCTGCTGCCGCTCCGGCCATCAGCTGGTCAATATCTGCTCCGCTGACTGCGATCGGCAGAAGACCTACCGCTGTCAGTACGGAGAACCGTCCGCCCACATCATCCGGAACAACAAAGGACTCATATCCTTCTTCTGTCGCCAGGTTCTTTAACGCACCCTTTGCCTTATCGGTCGTGGCATAGATTCTCTTTGCCGCCTCTTCTTTTCCATATTTCTTTTCCAGCATTTCCTTGAAAATGCGGAATGCAATTGCCGGCTCTGTCGTCGTGCCGGATTTGGAGATGATGTTTACAGAGAAATCTCTGTCTCCGACCACATCGATGAGATGTTTCAGGTATGTACTGCTGATGCTGTTTCCTACATAATAAATCTCCGGAGTCTTGCGGATCTCCTTTGATACCATATTGTAAAAGTTGTGGCACAGAAATTCAATCGCCGCTCTTGCGCCCAGATAAGAGCCACCAATTCCGATAACGAGAAGCACCTCCGAGTCATTCTGGATCTTTGCTGCTGCCTGCTTGATCCTTGCAAACTCTTCTTTATCATAATCAACCGGAAGATCGATCCATCCCAGGAAATCATTTCCGGCTCCTTCTCTTCCAAGAAGCTCCGCCTTTGCTGCTTCCGCGATCTTCTTCATTGATACCATTTCATGATCTGCTATAAATGCTTTTGCCTTTGAATAGTCAAATGTAACTTTACTCATGATCGTGACTCCTTCCATTCCTAATCCTTCGAGATATCATTTACTCCGTTCCTCTTCTGTTACTGGAACGTACATCTATTATATTAGCAAATCAGGAGTCGTTTCGCAAGCGCATCAGGCCATAAACTCTTCCAGGATCTGTCGGATCAGCACATCTTTGTCCACTTCTTTTTCTTTCTCCTTCTCGGCCGTCTGGACCATTCCCTGTGGTGTGGTCTTCTTCTCCTCCGGCGCTTTCAGGCGGCTTTCCGGAAATACACTTTCCTCTTTCCTTACTTCCGGCTGCTCTTCCTCTGCCTTCTGTACCGCAACCATGTCTTTTACAGGTTCGTCGGCTGCCAGGTGCGCCTCCGGAGCCATCACCTGGATTTCCTTCTGATATGCTTTTTCATATTTACGTCTGCAGACATTCTCCAGATAGTCTACCATATAATTTTTTACTGCGTTCAGCCGGTATCCCTCGTCTGTTGTCAGATGGAAAAGATATACAAAGACTGCAAGTCCTCCTCCGACGGCGCCTGTCCGAAGCACAGCGTCCCCCATTCCGTCCAGCCGTATGTACCATCCGGCCGCACCTGCAATGCCAAGTACCAGACACACGGCTGCGGCTGCCTTCTCCATCCTGCGCCAGGTATGCAGCTTGATCCCGGCCACCCGGTATTCATACAGATACTTGTCCACAAATACTTCCACATTTTCCACGGTATCGCTGACCATGCAGGCATGTTCAAACTTTGCCTTTACCAGCCGCATCAACGGGTGATTGCTCTTATTCATATTTCCCGCCGCCCACACCAGCCGTTTCAGCGAAAGATTCACCACGATTTTGCTTAAGATACCCGCTGCCGTCGTGATCCCCATCAGCACATATAAAATGCGCCCCTCTAATATGATTTCTAACATAAAAAAGCCCTCCTTTTGACTGCATTATACTGGAAAATCAAAAGGAGCGCTTAAAAAGTGTTCTACAGATTCCGCGCAGATTCTGGCGGATATTGTGGATCCATTGTCTTTTTTGTCCGGCGATAGTTTAAAGCATCCGCATCAATTCCTTTACCAGCGCCACGCTGTGGGCAATTGCCTGCTTTTCAAAGGTAGGATAGTCCATCACCGCACTATTGTCAGCTTTGTCCGAAATTGCACGAATGATGACATACGAAACTTTGTTCAGGTATGCCACGTGAGCTATGGCAGTTCCTTCCATTTCTACACAGGATGCGTGAAACGTCTGTTTGATCCAGTCCTTGCGCGCCTGGTCGCCGATAAACTGATCACCGCTTGCTACCCGTCCCGTGAAGGTCTGGATATCCGGATTCGCCTTTCTGTTTGCTTCGGAAGCCTTCCGGATCAGCTCCGGGTCTGCCGGAAATGTCAGTGTATCCATCCGTGGAACTTGTCCTGGTTCGTAGCCAAAGGTACCTGCATCTACGTCGTGGTATACCGCATCCGTAGAGATCACCATATCCCCGATGTCGATCCCTGCATCCAGAGATCCTGCAATCCCCGTATTGATGATCGCTGATACCTGAAACTGCTGCGCCAGGATCTGTGCGCAGACTCCTGCATTGACCTTGCCGACGCCGCTTCTTACCACTACAACCTCTTTTCCTTCAAGTGTTCCTTCTACAAATTCCATGGATGCAGCTTCTGTCACCTTATGGACATCCATAGCTTCTTTAAGCGCTGTTACCTCTTCTTCCATTGCTCCGATAATTCCTGTCTTCATGCTCTTCCTCCTTCCATTCTTTCACTCTAGCAGAATCCCTTGTGAACTGCAATATTTTCTGCTATAATATAAACTAATGTCGAGCCGGATTGTAGTGCGAAACACGGAACAATCCACATGGCTTTTCAAATCTTACTTGCAAAAGAGGAGGCTGTACTGATATGGAATATATTCCTCACGGCGTCTGTTCTCGTCTGATCCATGTGGATCTGGACGGAGATACAATTAAAAATGTAGAGTTTGTCGGCGGATGCAGCGGAAATACTCAGGGGATCTCTCATCTGGTAAAAGGCATGAATGTTCAGGATGCCATTACCCGGCTGGAGGGTATTCGTTGTGGGAACAAGGCTACTTCCTGCCCGGATCAGCTCGCTCATGCTCTGAGACAGGCAGCTGGTCAATAGTGCGCGAAAAAGGATGCGGAACACTACCGCATCCTTTTCTTTCTTTTGCACCTTTGTTCTCTTTTTGTTTGTTGCCGGGGAGGCTGTGGGACGCGCTGTCAGCGACGTCTTTGGCCCGTAACGTGGACCTTACGGTTTCTCAATGTAAGGATTTATTTATTTTTTACTTGCTTAAAAAAATCATGCACCGCAGACGGCGCGTCCCACAACCTCCCCGGATTTTGTAATTCCCGTCGCCACCGGGATATCGATTCGTATCGCTTTTCTTTAAAAACTTTCCTTCTCTGTTTGTTTCAAATGGTTATGGCTCTTCCACGTAGACACCGTCGGTAAAGGAACTGCTGACATCATCATTGGCCGCATGATAACACCTCACTCGATAGTAATATCCGCCTTCTACTTCTAGAGCTCTATTGGCACCTACTCTATCTGTGTTTGTATTTTCTTTCTGCCAACCTTCATAGAACTCCCATTCCGTATCTCCTTCTTGGGCTCGCTCTACCATCACACCAATACGAACACTTTCGACATCATGTGCTGCAATCGTCGTTCCTCCTGCATATATCTTTCCCGGTCCCAAACGTACCACCTTCGAATAACCGGTCAACAGGTCGACTCCTCTGGTGATTTTTGTATCATACCCAGTAGACTCATTTTCTTTCGTCAATACCGAACCATCCAAAACAGGCTCATCAGCCGCTGCTTGTACCTTCCCTGCTGAAAAAAATGGCATGCTTAAAACCAACAGAGCGATACAGCAAGCTGACAAAATCTTCTTTTTCACTCCTCACCTCCTGCCACACTTTTTCTCCCTCATTATATAAACACATAAATCTATAAAAACTGACGCCAAATTCTTTAAAAAAATAAATTTTCTACAATATTTTCAAATTGTTCTTTCTCTAAACTGCCTATCAAGAAATATTCTAATCCCTTATACTCATACTTTGCTGAATATTTTTTTTCTCCATTATCTGACGTAATATATTCTTTTACTTCAATCACACATCTTTTATTCTCTATTGTATAGTCATTAACTATTTTATCCTCTACATCAATTCCAAAAGATGTCTCTGCATATATACTATTTATTAGGTAAAATATTTCATTTCCATCCATGTCAAAAAACATTTCTGCTGTCTGTAGTTGTTTATCAATAACAACTTTTTCAAATCTCATTTGATTTGGTCTAACTAACAATCTTACGGGATCTATCCCAAACACATCTTTCAATTCATGATATGCCTCTTCTTCATCTTCTTCCACAATCACCAAATTCTCGTCGCTTGAATTAACTTTTTCGATTTCTCTATCTCCAACAGCCTGTCTGACCATCATGATCACTCTCTCTGGTCCACCTACCGCAGTGGCCCCTATGGCAAATGCCATGATTACAGCCGCAATGAACGCAACCTTTATCCGCTTTGGCATACGGCTAAACCTCTTTTTCTTCTGTATCGCTTTCCTTCCCAGTTCCAGGGCGCGACGGTCCTCTTCGGAAAGACGGCTGTAAAGTTCTTCCTCTTCTGCTTTCCTGATCTTCTCTATCTCCTCATCCAGTTTTGCGCGGATGGCCTCTTTGCTGCCCTCCGGCATCTGGCTGTCATCTTCAGATTCACATTTTTCTATATTCTGTTCTTCCTCTTCTGCCAGTTTTTTAAAATCCCCGGCAAGACGCTGTTCCAGCGTATCTTTCTTTTTATCCATATTTCTTTCCTCTTGTGCCATTACAGGACCTTCTTTCTCTTGACCAGAGCCTTAAGAAACGTATAATATATAAATATAGGATATGCTCCGTCGGGGCATATGATACGTATATTAGCTTGGGAGGTCCTTATGAAACGTATTATCTTAACCGGTGGCGGCACTGCCGGCCACGTCACTCCTAACATCGCACTTTTGCCGCGGCTTAAGGAGCTGCAGTACGATATCCACTACATCGGCTCCTACAATGGTATTGAAAAAGAACTGATTGAACAGTTCGGAATCCCTTATCATGGTATTTCCTCCGGGAAACTGCGCCGCTATTTCAGTGTACAGAATTTTACAGATCCCTTCCGTGTCCTGAAGGGACTTGGTGAAGCCAGACGGCTCATCAAAATATTAAAACCGGACGTCATCTTTTCCAAGGGTGGATTTGTTTCTGTTCCGGTAGTCCTGGCCGGAAAACGCAGGCATGTGCCTGTCATTATCCATGAATCCGATATGACTCCCGGTCTGGCAAACAAACTGGCGCTTCCATCCGCCACTAAGGTCTGCTGTAACTTCCCAGAGACGCTGGAACATTTTCCAGAGGGGAAGGCTATACTGACCGGCTCACCCATCCGGCAGGAATTACTGTCAGGCGACAAGTATAAAGCCCGGGAATTCTTAGGTTTTACTTCCGACAAACCGGTGATTATGGTTATCGGGGGAAGCCTTGGTTCCGTAGCCGTTAACGAAGCGGTCCGCGGCATCCTTCCTGAACTTCTGAAGTCCTTCCAGGTAGTACACCTCTGCGGAAAAGGCAAACTCGATGATTCTCTTAAGAATCTTGATGGCTACGCTCAGTTTGAATATATCAAAGATGAATTAAAAGATTTGTTTGCTCTTACAGATCTGGTGATCTCCCGCGCCGGAGCCAATGCGATCTGCGAGCTGCTTGCCCTTCATAAGCCGAACCTTCTGATTCCTCTTCCTGCGTCTCAAAGCCGGGGCGATCAGATTTTAAATGCCCGTTCGTTTGAACGCCAGGGTTACAGCATGGTTCTGGAAGAAGAATCCCTGAATCAGAAAGTTCTCCTGGATGCGATCCATAAGTTGTATGAAGACAGGGAAACTTATATAGATGCTATGAAGCAGTCTCCGCAGCAAAATTCCATTGATACCATTATTGATCTGATCGAATCTGTGGTAAATGCTTAAGACCCACCCCCGCCTGACCGGACTGGCCAGCTGCGGGGGCTTTCATTCTTCTACTATCTTATTGTAACGCTTTTCATAATTTTCCTTAATCCAATTTCTTGCTCTGTAAAGCATGCTGTAGAAAGATTCTATATCCATTTCCATCATTTCCGCCACTTCTGTCTGTGGTTTTTCCAGCACATAAGAAAAAGTAATCGCGTCATACCAGCGCACATTTTTGCGATATAAGGCTGCAAAGATATCTCCAGTAAGCTCAATATATTCTGATTCCCTCAGCTTGCGGATCAGTATCTCCTCCGGATTCTCATTGGATCCGGATATCAGCAGTTCCTCATCCTCTGTAAATTCCGCTACCGGATATTCCCACTGCGCATCTCTTTTCCAGTTCATCGCTGCATACTTCGCAGTCAGTATCAGCCATGGCTTTGCAGCCGTTGTATTTGTATGTTTCATATTCCGGAAGAGTTTCAGAAAAGTGTCCTGCGTAATCTCTTCTGCTGCATGGTGATTCTTAACGTACTTCTTCGCTGTCAGATATACCGCTTCCACATTTGCCTCGTATATGCAATCAAATGCGTCTCTTCCTTGCGACTCTGCCCTCACGCCTTTATCCTTCACTTCCGTAATTACATTTTCGACAGGATGTCGTTTTTGTCTTCTTCTGTCAGCTCACCCATCTTCCAGGTCAGTCCGACTCCGTCGTCTTTAAATCTGGGGATCATATGCAGATGAAAATGGAATACAGTCTGGCCTGCCGCCTCACCGTTGTTCTGTACAATATTATATCCGTCACAGCCCAGGACATCTGTGAGCTTCGTAATTATCTTCTTGGCAAGCACCATTACCTTTGCAGCCAGCTCATCATCCAGCTCATATAAATTGGCATAATGCTCCTTTGGTATGATCAGTGCATGTCCTTTTGCAGCCGGGTTCGCGTCCAGGATTACACGGAAATCATCATCCTCATACAATGTGGCGGTTGGAATTTCTCCTCCGGCAAGTTTACAAAAAATACAGTTTTCGTCTCTCATACTTTCATCCTTCTTTCTGTAAAATTTTTGATTGATTATTTTAACCGCCGATGCTAAACTGATAAGTCAGAAAGGGCGGTAATATCTATGTTTACAACGACAGACTACGACAAATTACAGCAGATTATGGAGGAAAGTCCCCAGAAAAAGGAACTTTTAACCAGGCTTTTGGAAGCTCACCGGATGCAGATCAGCACCATCAGTCATGAGATCCGCAATCCTCTGTCTCTGGTATACAGTTCCCTCCAGCTGATCGAATCCGGACATCCCGAAGTACATCAGTTCCGTCACTGGGACGAGATGCGCCAGGATATCGAGTACATGACACAGCTTTTGGAGGAATTGTCTTCTTATAACAATGGAGAGCGGCTGAACCTTACCGATACTGGTATGAGTTCCTTCCTCAGAACTCTGGCGCTGTCTTTTGCAACATCGTTAATCGATACCAGGATAGAGTTTATCTCCAAGATCGGCCCCGATCTGCCTGTATTGTCCATTGACACAGTCAAATTCCGGCAGCTGCTGTTAAATCTTCTGGCCAATGCAAAAGACGCGCTTCTTGCCTCGGACCACACGGTGATGACACTTACACTTTCCGCTGAAGTCAAAGATCATTCTCTGGTGATTACTGTTGAAGACACCGGATGCGGCATTTCTCCGGAAGACATGGATTCTATTTTCGAACCTTTTGTCACTCATAAGCAGGGAGGCACTGGTCTTGGCCTTGCCATCGCCCGGCGAGTCATCCGTGCACATCACGGAACGATCCATGCCGCTTCTGAATCAGGCAAAGGAAGTGTATTCACGATCACTCTTCCGGTACAGTAAAAGTCCGCATATGATACCAACGATCAAACCACCCACATGTGCGGCATTGTCAACACCTGTACTGGAAAATCCAAAATACAGGCTGATGGCAATCATGATCAGCATTCCTCTTCCAGAAATATTGCGAAGTCTCCCGTGATTTCTCACCACAACATAAAGCAGTGCTCCTGTAATGCCAAAAATCGCACCCGATGCTCCTGCCGATACCGTATAATCCTGAAACTGAATATCCAGAATGCCGGACAACAGATTGCCTCCCAGTCCGCTTAACAGATATGTGATCAAAAACCGCAGACTTCCCATTTCCAGTTCCAGGTTCCAGCCGATCATCAGAAGCATGATCATATTGTTGAACAGATGCTGAAATCCAAAATGAAGAAATATGCTGGTCAAAAGCCGGTAATATTCTCCACTCTCCTGCACGTAAGGTACATACATTGCACCATGCTCCAGCATATATCCTGCATCTTCTGTCATGCCTCCAAGAGACAGATAGAAAAATATGATTACATTTGCAGCCACAAGTGCGATTGTACAATAAGCCTTATCCTTTTCTTTCTTCATCCTGCTGCCTGTCCACCTTCCGGTCCTATGTGATACCACTGTTTTTTGTATGTTTAGTATAGCATAGATTGCAGTTATTTCACTACTTCATTTTACGAAAAGATTCGGCATTTTTCGTCAAAATCCGCTATAGATCTTCCTCCTCTATGTGGAGCCCGTCCCAGTCTCCCCACCTTTGCTTTTTATGTCTGTTCAGGAACTTCCTGACTGGCTCCCACATCTGGTCCGTCTCTCTCAGGATGGCGCTGCCCATCTCCTGTTCCGTGATCCAGTCATGCTCCCTGGTATCATAACGGATTTCTTTTGCTTCTTCCTTTTGAGGCTTTTCTTTCTCCTGAAAACATTCTTTCATCAGCTTTTCCATGCTGTAATTCTCTTCCATTGTTCCTTTATGTAAAAGAAATATGATCCTGACCGCCTCCTTATCCTGATAATCTGCCTGCTTGACAAAATACTCTGTCAGCAGATGAAATTCCTCCCACAGATCCTGTTTAACCGGCGGATAATAGCAGAAATAGAATCGATCCTCTTCATAAAAAATATACTCTGGCTTCAGCAGGATTCGGTGTATATCCAGAAGATATGTTTCCGCTTCCCGGACCGCCGCCTGAAAGGCTGTCAGAAATTGCTTAACGTCCGTCTCCCCTATCCCGGCTCTTTCATACATTGCTTTCATAGATACTTTCCCACTGACATCATAATCATAATAGCTGCTTTGATCCATCCCCCTTCCTTGTACCCGCAGAAAGCTTTCCAGAGTGTTGACTTTGAGCATACGCATCTGATAATCCTCCTGGTATTGTTCCTTTTCTTCGATTGTAATCTTTCTTTCCATGGTCTGTTATAAGAACCTCCTCCATTTGCGAATCTCTTTTTCCGGCTCTGTTACAGCCGCACGCTGTTCAACCATCAGACGCATTCCCCTTCTGGACGCACTGACCTTGACGGTAATCTCATCATCACTGACGGAAACTCCCACATCCGCTCCTGCGAACAAGATGCATTTCCCGTAGATTCGTTCTGCAAACAATGCTTCCAGCTCCCCTGCATCTGCCCCGTCCTTTTCTCTGGCTTTTGTACTCCCTGCCACCGCAGTTTCATAGGCAGCCGCTGACAATATATTTTTATCATGATAGTAAAAAATCACCAGTACAGCAGCCATAACCAAAAACAGCGCCAGCGGGACAATGACCGACATTTCTACTGTAAAAGAGGCTTTCAGGCTTCTTGCCTGCCGACTCATACATATCCTCCTCCCCATACGCTGATCAGATATCCGGCGGCAAGGAAGGGATAAAATGGCACAGCACATCTCCTGGACATTTTCTTTCTGGCCAGAAGGATGACAGATACGATCGTCAGCAGGACAAAGGCCGACGCCAGCACTTCCAGCAATCCCCAAAGGCCCAGAAAGATGCCAAGGATCAGGATTGCCCAGCTGTCTCCATAACCCATTCTTTCTCTTGTCGCACGGCTGAAGAAAAGAAAGGCTATCCCCACGGCTGCACCTCCTGCAATCAGCCAAAGGTCCTCCTTTCTGACAGTCAGCTGATAGAGAATGACTGCCAGGTTTGCCATCCCTAAGATCTCAACGGGAATTTTCCGAAACTGAATATCGATGACCGAAAGAACCCCCAGAATCCCCATACCGATCATCTGACTTAATGTCCACATCTGGAACAGGCCCCCTTTCCTGCGACTTCTGACAACGGCACCGCATAAACTGTTCGTTTCAATCCGCTGCAGGACAGCGAAGTATGATAACGATCTCCGGTATCTGTAATATATACAGCGCCGCCTGATACTCCTTTACAGTGTTCACATGCATAGTACTTCCCCCCGCTCTCGTTCCGAAGCCCCGGAAGATCCTCGCCGGACACCATCCGGACAGACAGATCCAGATGGCTGCAATGATAATCCTTATGATAGACCAGTCCTGTCTCTGTCACATACACAGTCTCCTCATCTGTTCCCCCGAAGACTCCTTTTTCATAACCGGTCCATCCTTTGATCCGCATCGTCTCTTCATATGGGATCAACGAGACAGAAAACATCGGTATCGGAATCCGGATCTGATACCTGGCCGTAATCTGGCCGATCCCGGTTCCCGGAGACATATAAGACTGGTCGCAGTGAATCCCACTGCTGCCTCCTTCCACAAGGCTTCTCTCCAGCCGCCCTGCCCCGATACTTTTCACCACATCCGCCTCCAGCCGGGAGGGCATAATAACAGGTGCCATGGCAGCCTCCTGGGCAGCCCTTTTTCCGGCATACTGGAGTCCGGAGCGCACCGCCGTCCCCACCGCCATCAGCTCCAGGAGATAGATCAGGCAGACAACTGCCAGGAAAAAGATCGGAACCGCCATGGCGGCTTCCACTGTCACAGAGGCAGATGCGGATGCCCTCCCAGACTTGATAAAACAGACTTTTTGAAGGGGAGTATTTTCTGTATAAATCACACGAATCCTTCTCCTTTCTATTAGAATTGACATTGGCTTTTCAGCCAGAGATTTGAGTGTGGGAATTTTCAAGACGCCCGGAAGGGCATCCGCATCTGCCTCTTACTGATATCCAAAATACGTGGGGAACGTGAACCGGATTCCTCTTCTTAAATTGACTTCTGACTGAAACTCAACCCGGCTGATACAAAGGTCTGCACGAAAATAACTCTGTCCATGTTCACCTTTTAGATTCTGCTCTATCATCCCAAGGGTCCGTATGGCGCTAGTTTCCCGGGATTCCAGAAAAAGCAGCATCCTCAGATATTCCCGGTATAAAAGACCTCCTTCTGTATCCATCCCTTCGCTCTGATCCTCGTCTGTCCCCAGCTTTAAAAGGGATGAAAGGCTAAGCTGCCAGCTTTCTTTTGATTTCACCAGCGGCACCCGGCTTCCATTTAACAGCGACCGCAGATCCATTACCGTTTCTCCATAGGCCCAGGCAAGAAGAATCACCTGCGCTGCTGCCGCTGTAATAGCCGGCACCGCCAGAAGCGAACAAAGTGTTAAGGCCATCGCCTCAGCCTCGGCCTTCATAGCCGCGTCCGTCTGAATATAGGCATAGTTTGGAACGAAGCGAAGCAGCATCAGCTTTGTCACAACAGCCTCCAGATTCTCCCTGTCGCTGGATTTCCCTTCCAGGATATATTCCAGCTCATAGTCTAGTGTGCCGGTCTTTTCCTCGTCGGTAAACATGGAAAAATGCTCCAGCAGATATTCTCCGAACAAAAGCGATGACAACGTTCCTCCTTCTTCTGCCACGTCGGAAAAATCACCATATCCCTCGTTGAGCTCCCGATTTTCAAGAAGTTCTGACGCATCTGTCTGCTTGTTCGACACTTCTTTATCCTTAGGCATGACCAGCTCAAGAATCGGCGAGCTTTGAAGTTCTCCCACATGGTCAATGGGATTCTCCTCCTTAGGAAGTTCTCCTTCATTGGCCGCAAGCAAATCCTCCAGATTCTGTTCCTTTTCCTGTTCCTCCGCCTGATACTTTCCTGCCTGATCCTCCTGCTGCCCCCACACGGAAGTCATGCCTGTCCATTCTTTTACAATATCCAGTCCATATTTTTGCTCCATGTAAGATGACACCTGTTCCCAGAATGCCTGACACCCATCATCAGTCAGAAACTGGATCCTCAGGATCTTTTGCTCCATGCTGCCGGCTCCATAGTATTCCAGGCGATCTATGAGATTCTGCTCTGAATACTGCCCTGTTTCATAACTTCCGTCCAGGGCAAAAATTTCATACTCTTCCAGAAGCTCCTTCTGGTATTCTGCAAATACACTTTCTATCGCCCGGTTCATGTCCGCCCTCCGGTAATTTTTCGCCATCTGAATCGAGGCACTTTCCATCACTGCCCCGATAAATGAGATCAGCAGGATAAAGATCAGGCTCAGAAATACCGTGATTTCCCCTCGAACTTCCGTCAGATTCCCGCGCTTTCGCTGGTAATTTTTTCGAAAATCGTCTGTACCAGACTGGTCAGCTGAGACTTGAAGATAATGACCAGTCCGATCAGTACCACCAGAATCAGGATAATTTCCACCACGCCGATCCCATCGTCTCTTCTTAGCATATGTAACAAATATCGGATTCTCCACATAACCATTCTCCTCTCTCCTGTTTTTATATAATCTGCATGGACAGAAATGCCGGTACAATCACGATCACCAGCACTACTGCCAGCATAAGGAACATCGGCAGCAGCAGCTTTGTTCCGGCCTCCTCTCCCAGCCTTCTGGCCCTGGCCTTCCGTTCCTCAAAAGCCTGAACAGACTCCATCTTAAGAAGCTGTGTCAGCCCTTTGGTTCCTTTTCTCAGATTCTGAGACAGCAGCGCTCCAAACCTTAGATACGCCTGAATCCTGCACCTGCGTCCAAAATTTTCATAGCTCTCTGCCTCGGTATGTCCGCTTTCCATCTCCCGGCAGGTTTTCTGCATCTCCTCATAGGCATAGCGCACCCCTGTCTTTTCCTTCTGCCGCTCATATTCGTCCACCACCTTTCGAAACGCCCGTCTGACCGTCATCCCTGCTCCCAGATACAGGGTAAGCTTCCCCACAATCTCTGGATAATCCCGGATCATCTGACGGCTTCTTTCATTCTCATCCTGTATTTCCGTCTGCTTTCTCTGTGCTATAAGCAATATTCCGATCAGCAAAGCCATTCCGATCAGAATCGCTCCCCGGCTGTCCATCTGCCGGTAGTAATCTGCCGCCTTTCCGCGGATTGTCTCTGGCAAAATCCATTGTTTCTTTTCCCTGCTTCCTGCTTCTGCCTTTGTAAGTTCTTCTTTGACCTCTTTTTGCCGGGCCTCCTGCCTTGTCAGAGTCCGGGGATACAGGCAGGCCGTACACTGATATCTGGCCTGTTTTGTCTCGTCCTCCCGGTAGGTCAGTACAGCGCTTAAGTCTACTAGCGTTCCGTCCTCCTGCAATGCATCTTCCTGAATCTCCCCCTGAATATTCATCACATCATAGCGGTCCAGCTCCCAGGAAATGTCCACCGGTTCCTCCGGAATCTGAGTCATAAGATCCAGATCTGTTTCTACCCGGTCCAGGCTTTCATTCCCGTTCAGGATGAATGAATCCAGCTTTCTCGTCACCCGGTCGAACATTTCCTGAATCTCATCTGACGTATACTTTTGTTCCGCTACTTCTACCTCCACCGGAATCCTTTCGTCAGAATCTTCCATCACAACATCCACAGACTCCATCCTGCTTCCCTGCCCATAGGCGTTTCTGACAATTCCTCCTTCTATCTGCGTCTGTGATGCCATATAGTCGGCCGCCAGCAAAATAATTCCAGTCAGCAACAGTCCGCCTGCCATACCGGCGATCAGACTTCGATCCTTATGATCTTTAGCCCAAGATAATAAGCGCCCAGATAAATCATGAGACATACGGTCATCACCCCTGTTCCTGCCACATTTCCATACAAACTTCCCATAAATTCCGGAAAACTGACTGTCATATAGCCGATGATCACATACGGCACCGCCGACATCACCCGGAACTCATACTGCTTTGCGGCCAGAATCGTGTCGATCTCTCTTTTTACATCGATCTTATCTCCGATCTGTCTGGCCGTATCCTTAATGATCGCCATCATGTCTCCTCCACTTCTTTTTGCAGAAATAAATACTGCTGCAAAACTCCTGATATCCTCCATCTCTACTCGTTCTGCGAATTCTTCCAGCGCCTGTTCTACAGGCACCTGAAGCCGCAGCTGCCTTACGACAATCTGCAGTTCTTTCGATATCCTGGCCTCGTCAGGGTAGATCAGCCTCAGCTCCTTTTGCGCCTCCCGGAAGGCATTTTCCACAGAATAACCGGTATTTAGCGCTGAAGAGACCGCCAGAATCGCTTCTTTAAACTGAAGTGCAAATTCATTTTCCTTTTTCTGATAAGCGCTCTTCACCATCAGCCTCCAATGCCAGATCCATAACGGGATCAAACATATCACTGCCCAGACAGAACGATAATAAAGCCAGGCCGTCACACCGGTAATTCCTCCGGCCTTAACTGCGATCCACACCCACTCCCGCTTCGTCATATCCTGCTGCCAGCAGCTTGTCTCGATGAGTAAGCTCCTGACACTTCTTCCAAACGCCTTGAATCCTGCCATGTTCTACGCCTTTCTCTTCAAACTGATACAAGGTCTGCAGCCGGATCTCTCCATCGATATACCCCAGGACCTCCGTTACCTCCAGAACCTTCCGGCTCTTATCCCTCAGCCTCCCCAGGTGTACGATCAGATCGATCCCTGATGCAATCTGCCTTTGGATTGCCGGGAGCGGAAGCTCCATTCCCATCAGCACCATCGTCTCCAGTCGGGAAAGCATATCTCTTGGGCTATTGGCATGTCCGGTGCTTAAACTGCCGTCATGCCCTGTATTTAACGCCTGCAGCATGTCAATCGCTTCCGCGGAACGCACCTCGCCTACGATGATACGGGTCGGCCGCATTCTGAGAGCCGCTTTGATCAGATCCCGGATGGTCACCGCCCCGGTTCCTTCTACATTGGCGTTTCTCGCCTCTAGGCTGACCAGATTGGGAATGCCGCGGATCTTCAGCTCTGCATTATCTTCAATCGTGATGATTCTTTCGTCTTTTGGAATATACTGCGACAGCGCATTTAAGAATGTGGTCTTCCCGGAACCGGTACCTCCACTGATAAAGATATTATATCCCGACGCCACCAGAAGGCCCAGAAAACTGGACATTTCCTGACTGACAGACCCCCAGGCCACCAATTGTTCCATCGATGCTGCCTCTTTTGAGAATTTACGAATGGTCACAATCGGACCATTGAGCGCCACCGGGGCCAGCACCACATTGACACGTGAGCCGTCAGCCAGTCTTGCGTCTACAATAGGAGACGCCTCATTGACCAGCCGGTTTGCTCCTGCGACAATCTGCTGGATCACATCTTCCAGTTTCTCTCTGGAGACAAATCTACGGTCTGACTGATAAAGCCTGCCTCCCTTTTCGTAAAAAATATGCTCCGTGCCGTTGATCATGATCTCGGTGATTTCCTCGTCTTCCAGAAATTCCTGCAGAAGATCCAGCTTGCGAAAGGCATTGAATAATTCCTTTCCAAGTGCTGTCTTTTCTTCCAGAGATAAATGTTCTTCCATGGACGCTTCCCTGAGCACCTGGTAAATAAGCTGTGTCAGTTCCTCGTCCTCCACTTCTCTTGTCATGTCCAGTTCATCCATGATCCTGGCATGAAGCTGTTCCGCCCGGATCACCTTGAGAACTCCTTTTTCTCTATCTTCTGCTTTACATCATCATATCCAAGCAGGTGCAGTTCTTCTTCAAACTGAAAGACCTTGGCCGCGGCGATCCTGTCCGTTCCGGCCGGCATATGAATCTCCGTACACATACGGAGCAGTTCATAAACGCCCTGGATTCCCTCATCCAGATCCAGGATCACCACTTCATAGGATCCTTCTGTCAGAACCTGCCGCAGAAGATTTACCCAGTCCTTTGCCGGGACTCCCTTGATATCCTCTGAGACCCGGGCTGGCAGAAGATAATCCAGCGCACCCATATGGCTGACCATAGATGTCAGCATCCACCCCAGATCCTTTCCTTCCATCCGGGAATAGTACAATGCATCCGCCACTGTACTGCCTTCTTCTGGAAAATGGCCTCCAATACCGGCGTACAGCTCCATATTCAGATAAAGTGTATTTGCCGCCGCCCCCATCTCCTGTCCCAGCCGGAGCGCATAGCTGGTCCGTCCGGTCCGGTGTACTGGCGAGTAGATTCCAATCACCCGTACATTCTGTCTCTTTTTCTGTAAAAATAACTCCCCTGCCGTCTTAAGCTCCTGACCACAGTTTTGTATGACTTCCGCAAGAAGCGCTTCTCCTGACTGATACCGGTAAAGCGGGATCTCCCCCTCCTCTGTTCTGGTCTGTCCTGACTCCGTCAATACAAAAACATTTTCGGCGCTGATCCTTTTCCTCTCCTGAAAGGGACAATCCTCACTGATCAGAAGGATATCCACCGGACGGTCATTTGCAATTGCCTCTGCCTGTTTTGCCGTACTGCACACCTGGATCTGAAAAGCAAGTTCTTTTTTTCTCATCAGAAATGCGGCAAGCGCTGCAGCATAACCACTCTCCCTGTCACAGATTACAAAGCTGCTGCCCACATAGTATCACTCCCTCCTATGTACTTTTCTTGTGTGAAACATTATGAATGCTTGTCTTGAATGTCTGCCGAAATGGCATAGAATCATGAAACTCTTATGAAACTCTTGAATCTATCATCAGAATCAAACAGATGCAAGCTGTTCTGTCAGCTTGTAGGACGATTATACTCCCGGGATCTCTTCTTGTCCATCCCGTTTTTAAAAATTGAAAATCTTTGTGCATATTTTATAAGATTCCATAAAAACCAATCCCATACAACAGTGCAACGCCCGGAATACCGAGGATTCCCGATGTCAAAATCGTGATCGGATTGATTCCTACCTGAACAGAAATATCCTGAGAAGACAGAAATTCGTTTACAAAGAAAATAATAGCTATCCCAAGAACCATCCTCACAAAAATGTTTACTGCTATACGCATTCCTTTCTCCATCATAGATTTTCCTCTCTTTCATCTTTATTCCATATATATCCTCAATTCTGGTATTTTATTCCGGATTCCTGACATACTATTGCTAAACAGGAGTTTCGTTTCTATAACGGAGGTGAGATTATGCAGCTATTTAGCCGCGGCCGGACAGCAGACGAAGACGTTTACCACCGCCTTGCCCTGGATCCGGACGGAAACAGTCTGATGGAAGAGATTGCCCAGGTGAAGCAGGAAATGGATGATGCATATAATCATTTTCAGAACGCATCCGATCCCGATCTGATCGACTGCTGTATTTATAAAGGAAATGCAGCCTGGAAACGCTATCAGTTCCTACTGCGCCAGGCAAAAACAACGCAGATGGGGACGTAGACCTTTGCAAAAGGTCTACGTCCCCATCTGCGTTTTACCCTGTCCCCGATGAATCTACAGCCGGATTGTGATCTCTCTGTCTGTCCGGTGATATTGATGGTAATTCACACCTGCGGCGTCAAACATCCGCATAGATGCCTGTACCGACGGGGTGTCTTCGTATTTATTGCAGTCGTAGATGACTTCTTTGATCCCACTCTGGATGATTGCTTTGGCGCACTCGTTGCAGGGGAAGAGGGATACATAGAGTTTTGCTCCTTCCAGGCTGCCGCCGCGGTAGTTTAAGATTGCGTTGAGCTCGCTGTGGACAGTGTATACATATTTGGTCTCCAGTGGATCTTCTCCTTCTCTGACCCATGGGAATTCGTCGTCTGAGCAGCCTACCGGAAGACCATTGTAGCCCATGGACAGGATCTTATTGTCCTGGCTTACGATGCAGCATCCCACCTGTGTATTAGGATCTTTGGAACGCATCCCGGAAAGGATGGCTACTCCCATAAAATACTCATCCCAGCTGATATAGTCTTTTCTCTTTGTTCCCATGCTTCTTCCCTTCCCTTTCTCTGTTCTACTTTGTCCCGAAGATACGGTCTCCGGCGTCTCCAAGCCCCGGCACAATATACTTATGTTCATTGAGCCGCTCATCCAGCGCACCGATATACAGATCCACATCCGGATGTTCCTTCTGCATCCGTTCCACGCCTTCCGGCGCTGCAATGATACACATCACACGCATATGGCGGACACCTTTTTCTTTCAGCATCTGTACTGCCGCCGCCAGAGAGCCTCCCGTGGCGAGCATCGGATCTACCACAAAGACTTCTCTTTCTTCACAGTCCGCCGGAAGCTTGCAGAAATATTCTACCGGCCGGAAGGTGTCCGGATCCCGGTACAGTCCGATATGCCCCACCTTTGCCGCAGGGATCAGACTTAAAATGCCGTCTACCATGCCAAGTCCCGCCCGGAGCACCGGCACCACCGCCATCTTCTTCCCACTCAGTTCCTTTCCGGTCATTTCGCATATCGGCGTCTTGATCTTCACATCCTGAAGCTTCAGATCCCTGGTCGCTTCATAACACATGAGCGCCGCTATCTCACTGACGATCTCCCGGAATTCTTTGGAACCGACTTCCTCCCTGCGGATGTAAGTAATCTTGTGCTGGATCAGCGGATGATCCATAATCTGTACCTTTGACATAGTCTCCTCCTTATACTTTTATCACATGGTGTCCTGCTGCCTTTAAAAGGCGGTTCATGACAGCGCTCCCGATTCCGTCTGAATCAAAGGACTCGCTGTAGATCTCGTCTACTTTGTCCGCATCAAACTCTCTCAGGATTCCATACAGACGGCTGGCAATCGTCCCTTCATCTTCCCGGGTCCCCGCCACCTTTACATCCCCTTCCGGATAACGGGATCTGGTCTCTTCTGTGGCTATAATCCCAATCTTCTTTCCTTCTTTCCTGCCTTCTCTGGCCTTCTGGCCAATCCAGGCAGTCACATGCTCCATCTTTCCTTCTACGATAACAAGACTTGCCTTCGGTGCATAATGGCGGTACTTCATCCCCGGAGCCTTCGGCTTTATCTTACTGTCTGCATCCAGCAGGGTCCGGTCAACAGCCACTTCCCCGATCAGGTCCTCCAGCATTTCCCTTGTCACCGCACCAGGGCGCAGGATCATGGGCGGCTCCACTGTCATATCAAGAATCGTAGATTCTACGCCGATCTCCACCGCGCCGCCATCCACGATCATCTCAATACGTCCGCTCAGATCCTCAGCCACATGCTCTGCGGTCGTAGGGCTTGGCCGTCCGGATGTATTGGCACTCGGCGCCGCGATATAGCCTCCTCCGGCATCAATGACTGCTCTTGCCACCGGATGGCTGGGCATCCGTACCGCTACCGTCTCAAGACCTCCGGTAGTACCATAGGGCACGATGTCTGACTTGAAAAAAATCATAGTAAGCGGCCCGGGCCAGTATGCCTCTGCCACCTTCCAGGCTGTCTCCGGAATCTCCTTTACGATCTTTTCCAACGCTTTCATGTTAGTAATATGAACGATCAGAGGATTATCAGACGGGCGTCCTTTTGCTGCATAAATCTTTTTTGCCGCCTCCTCATTCAGCGCATCTGCCCCCAGTCCATAGACCGTCTCTGTCGGAAAGGCAACCAGCCCTCCCTGCTTTAAAATCTCTCCTGCCTGTCGTATCGTCTGTTCATTTATGTAGTTTTCATTTACTTTTTCAATCCTGGTTTCCATATTTTTCATTATACTACACTCTAATCACCCATACAAGCCAGGATTCCCCCGGCAATAGCCGTTGCAAGCCGCTGTTGATAGGACTCATCCACAAGAAGCGCAAGTTCTTCAGGGCAGCTTAAGAATCCACATTCTACGATCAGTGTAGGAACCTGTGTATTCTTCAGCAGATAATAATCACGATTGGCCTTAGACTCTCTGACCTGCGTTTCTTCTATCCTTTCAAATTCTTTTTCCATCTGAAGGGCCATCTGTTCCCCTTCCAGAGAGCCGGTATAATAGAACACCTGGATCCCGTTTACCGTTGGATCCGAATAACTGTTCTGGTGGATGCTGACCGCCAGATCCGGCGCCTCCCGATTGATCAGTTCCACTCTGGCTTTCATGTCCGAGAGCTTTCTGCTGCCTTCTTCTCCCGGATCCAGTTCCTGATCCCCGATTCTTGTATAGATTACCTGCACATCTGCTTTTTCCAGCTCTTCTCCGACTTTTTCGGCAATCTTAAGGTTCAGATCCTTTTCCAGTATCTCGCCGGATCCCACTTTCCCTGGATCTCTTCCCCCATGTCCCGGATCCAGGACCACTTTCTTTTTTCCCTCTGCCGTTCCGGCCGCGGACGCCTGTCTGGCCACCTCCCGGCCTGCCAGTGCCAAAGCGGCAAGAAATGCCAGCATTATTGCCAGTTTCAGAAATTTTTTCAAAAAAATCCCTCCTGTGATCATTCCTTTCTTTATTATATGATCACAGGAGGGATTCTATATTTAATTTACATACTGTTGGATCAGTGTCCAGATATCCGGATCTTCCTGTCCCAGCGCCCACGCCGCTGTACCTGCAAGCCCGTTATCCTTCATGAGCTTGAGCTTGAGCTCGATGGACTGCTCGTCCTCCAGCCAGATCTCATAGGTAACTCCATCGGCTTCCCAGGTCGCATAATTCTGCTGCGCATCCTCATCCCAGATCACAGACACACCTGCCTGCGCCACGGTATTTTCAGCCGCTGTCATACCAAGTGCCTCGCTGGTCACATTCATCGTATATTCTGCTTCATCTGTTCCGGCAGCCGCCGCGATTTCCTCTTCCGTCTTCGGCGTCTCCTGCCATAGCCTGGTAAAGAATGGAATACCGCTGATCACCTTCTCTGCCGGCACTTCCTTGAGCGTGGCCTCAATTCCATCCTTAACATAGTTATAGGAGGATACCGGTCCCGCCTCCGGAGAGCCTGCATAATGCTCATCATAACCCATGATCACTACATAATCTGCTACGATTCCCTGCTCTTTACGGTCATACTGCGTGTTAAATGACATTGGAACATAATTGTCTACAGACAAAACCAGTCCGTTCTGCCGGCATCTTACGGATAATTCCCGGATAAACTGAATGAAATGTTCTCCACAGTCCTCGGATATTCTCTCAAAATCCACGTTGATTCCGTCGATACCTACCCGAAGTGCCTCTGAAATAAGCTGATTGATCAGCTTCTGCCGCTTGGAAGTATGACTCAGAACCTCATAGGATTCATCATTGGAATCAATTCCTCCGTCAAAATCCCGAACGGCCGCCCACACCTCTATGTTGGACTGATGTGCATAATTCACATACTCTGCAGACGCGATGGATGTAAGATTCGCATCTGTATCTGCAACATGGAACCAGGTGGGCGCAATCGTTGTCAGCCCTTTTGTCTGAGCGATCATCTCCAGCACGCCGGAATTGGCGTCACTGTTAGTTACGTTATGCCACGCCATATTGATCGTGTAATCTTTGGAGATACTGGTAAATTCCTGCTCTTCAAAGTCCCTGGAGATCGTCTTTGTCTCTTCTTTGCGTAATGCGCTGTTTTTCACATAGCCGATAAATCCGTCGACAGTGCGGACTTTCTTCCAGTGTTCTTCGCTCTCTATGACTGTCACTTCGTCACCTTTACTGATCTGCGTCAGGATCGGACTCTTGACTCCGCCCTGGTAACGAACCTGCGTATCCCGCCGCACTTTGGCCACGGTCGTCTTGCCCCAGTCCGTTACGATCATCACACGGCTTGGATTATCATACACTTCATAATCAATATTGGTATACTGCTGGATAAAATCCAGGGCAATATATGCTGTGCTTCCTTCTGTTCTCAGAATGACATAGTCTTCGCTTTTTCTTTCATTGGACACAGAGTAATCCTGGCTTCCGACCTCCACTGACACCATATCCGTCGGCAGAGTATACAAAAGAATGTTTTCATTTGGATCCCAGTAGAACCGGCTGTTGATATAGTCCCTCACCGTCTCATACTGGATGTATGCTTTGCCGTCCAGAATCATGCCCTGGGGATCCACCACCTGATCATCCACAGTGATCGCCAGCTGTCCTTCCTTCTCTATCCCAAAATACGCATTTCTGTCATATTCTTCATCGGAAGGGCTATACCTCTTCCACAAAAATGCACCGACGACTGCTGCAATTACCAATATTATCAACAGGGCAATCTTAATCCCCAGATTTCTCTTTCTTCTGCGCTTTGACTGTGGCTTTCTCACCGGCCGCCTGTTCTCCGGCCGTCTACTTTCCGGCCGTCTCTGACTCGTCCTTCTGCCACTGGTCCTGTCTGCAGCACTGCGCTGCCTGGTATTCCTCCGGCCTGCGCTGCCCGTACGGGACGAACTCGTGCGGCTTTTTCTTTCCTTTTCTTCCATGCTGCACCTCCTACTAGACCTTATTATAGCAAAAGCTCTGACACACGTCATTAATTATTTCGACATTTTTTTGACCAGCTTACGGTCTGCAGGGTATTTACAATTCCTGAGATCACAGTTCTACCTTATCGAACCACAACGCTTTGATATCGCCGTCTTCATCCAGCTCATAGTCTCTCATATAGACCATGTCCTCACACATAAGATGAGCCTGTACAATCTGCATGGGACTTGCAGGGATCCCGTCAATCCCAAGATTGATTTTCTGCTTCTCGTACTTCGTCAGTTCCATAAACATATCGCGAAGCTCTTCCTTTTGCTCCATCCTTATTTCCTCTGTTAATGCCGAAATGATAACTACGGCCGCGGCTGCATATAATATTACCAGAAAAGGCTGTGATACATGAACTTATATGCTACGGCTAAATCATACTAGGAAGACAGCCCTCAGCATTATTTCTTTCTTCTTTTCTCTTTAAAATTTGTGATATTTTGCCTGAAATGGCAGTTTCTGATTGATTGCTGATAGATTCAGAAATTTACATTGAGAAATGAAATAAAAAAATTAAATAATATAAATGACTAAAATTCTCCCTCCTTTGTTCTAAGAACGTAGTTATCCGGGAAAACTATCTTCTAGTATCGTTTATTATATCCGATAGACTTCCCCTGCGCAAGTGCTTTTTGAATTTCTATTCATTTTATATATATTTTATTTAACATCTTTTCTTTGCTGTGCTATACTAAACTAGAAGGAAGTGATGAATATGAAGATTGAAAAACTAAGCGACAACCAGATCCGCTGCACGCTTACACGTGCCGATCTTGCTGCGCGCCAGCTTCATTTAAGCGAACTGGCATATGGAACCGAAAAAGCTAAGTCACTTTTCCGCGATATGATGCAACAGGCAGCCTTTGAATTTGGATTTGAGGCGGACGACATCCCTCTGATGATCGAAGCCATCCCCTCTTCTGCAGATTCCATTGTGCTGATAATTACTAAAGTCGAGGATCCAGAGGAACTCGACACTCGTTTTTCAAAGTTTGCGCCGGCCTCCGGTGCAGAGACTGATTTCCAGAAGAATCCGCCGAGCAAACTTGAGGGGGCAGACGCATTGATCGACCTTCTTGACAAGGTCAAGGAGAAAATGACTCCCCAGGACAACGAGTCTTCGTCTGATGAAAAGTCGACCGCATCCGGCAGACCGGCTCTTCGCCTGTTTTCCTTCTCCACGCTTGATAACGTACAGAAGGCCGCCGGACTTTTAAGCAGCATGTACTCAGGTTCCAACACTCTGTACAAGGATGAGGGCGAAAATGTCTATATTCTTGCCCTGTCACAGTCCGGACATACCGATCTGGACTTTAACCGTATCTGCAATATGCTGTCAGAATACGGATCACTGGAAAAAACTTCCGGTGCTGCGCTGGCATTTCTGGAGGAACACTGCAAGACCATTATTTCTGCAGATGCAGTCCGGACATTAGCCTCGATTTCATAATCATATGTATAAAAAGACCTCAGACATCAAAACTGTCTGAGGTCTTTTCGTTCTTAAGCCTCTACACCATGTGCAGTCAGTGTCGCATTTAACTTTGCGATCAAAAGATCCGGGTCAATCCCGTGTCCCATTGCACCCTGCTCGATGGTCTCCATCTGAGAATGCGGGCAGCCGATGCATCCCATGCCGGCTTCCATCAGATCATCCACGATCTTTGGGCATGTATTATAATACTTTGTAAGCAGTTCACCAAAGGTCATATCTTTTGTTACCTGTGCCATCATGACACCTCCTTTTCATTTCAGTGTTTTCATTATAATCTCTTTTCGTCATTGTGTAAACATTTTATTTAAATTAATCCTTTAATTTGATTTCTCAAAAGTCAATAACTATTTCGTTTTTTTTCGACAAAAACACATTTTTATCATATCTACACAAAACGTTCGTTCTTTTATTTCCCCCGAATAATCCACCGTTTTTTACTCTTTTAATGTGGATAATGTGGATAATTTTTTGAAAACATCGATTTTTCCACCTTTTTTTAGGTTTTCGATGTGGATAACTTGGAAAACTCCAATTTCCAGTTTTTTACAAATTTTTACATTTTTGTACATTTTGTACATTTCTTTTCATTTCACATTTTACCTGAACTTTAACAAACTGTTTTTATCTGTTTACACTCAGATCAGCCTGCGGACTGTCAGAATGTTTGTGTAAGTGGCCGGGAGGATGCCGATCCCTCTCTGGCTGTTAATGGCGTTGACGATCTCTCCATTTCCCATATAGATTCCTACATGACCGTCATACAGAATGATATCTCCGGGCGCCGCCTGATCGTAGCTCACCGGTGTCCCTACATTCTCCATATCCCAGGTTGTGCGCGGAAGGCTGATACCAAAATGTGCAAATACGGACTGGACGAACCCGGAGCAGTCGGCTCCTTCCGTAAGGCTTGTCCCTCCCCATACATAGGGATTGCCGATAAACTGGCACGCGTAGTCGACGATCGCCTGCCCGGTCTGGGCTTTTGCTGCGGCTTCCTCTGCCGCCCTTTGGGCAGCCTCTTCCGCTTCTTTCTGAAGCCTTGCAGCCTCTTCTTCCTTGGACTCTGCATAGACGAAGGCTTCTTCTGCCTGCTGGTTTTCCGTCTGACTTACCATTTCCTCTGCCTTTTCTTCTGCATTCTTTCCTATTATAATATAGTCAGAATACACATAGCCGGTTACCGTTCCGGACTGGATCTTCGTCCACTCGCCTACCGGACCGATGATCTTCGCCGCATTGTCAGGATACAGCTTCCCCAGCCACTCACTTTGTGTTGTCGGTTCGCTTCTGATATACAGAAACGTCTGGACATTGGCAAATGCCATATCTAAATACTCACCCTTCTCTGTCGGTACAAGATAATCTTCCACTTGAATCTCTTTATCTGACAGATAACAGTCATTTAATACTTCCCCGATTCCTGCCTGCGGCAGCGCCTGCTCTGCTGCCGTATCAGCAGCTTGTACCGTATAAGGGAATGCCATGACTGCACCTGTTATAGTAACTAAGAACAATCCTTTCTTAAGATCAGAACCCATAAACTCCCTCCTTTATGTTTTCTTATCTTTTGTAAATGTTACAGAATTGTTACATATGTTACGGTATTATTATATCACCTGCCGCTCTGTTGTCAACTGAATTCAGCGGCATTCTCTCGTCATATTATGCACTTTATCACGAAAATCATACTTTGATTTCATCTAAAATATTACAAAATGTTATATTTTGAAAAAAATTGTTGACAGAATAATTCCTATTTTATATACTGATTATAGTAATTATTATCATTATCGAAAGGAGGACTGGAATGGCAAATTTAAAGTACAGTAAGCAGCGGGCTTCCATTCTTCAATATCTGTCCAGCACTAATTCTCATCCGACTGCTGACATGGTATATATGCATGTGAAGGAAGAATTTCCTAATATCAGCCTGGGAACCGTTTACCGAAATTTAAATCTTCTGGCGGATATTGGCGAGATCATCAAGATTCCTACACCAGACGGCGGCGATCGATTTGACGGACGGACGGATTCTCATTATCATGTTGTCTGCAGCAGCTGCGGAAATGTTTTTGATCTGGAACTGGATCCCTCCTTTGATCAGTTCATCGACAAGACTGCCGGCGAAAGATTTGACGGAGCCATAGACTCACATAACATATTATTTTACGGAAAATGTTCAAACTGTTGTAGTAATATGAATAAAAAAAGTTTAAAATAAAGATTGACAAGCAGTATAAGTTATGGTAACTTAATATTAGTAATCGTTACTAATATTAAAATATATAATTCATAAAAAGGAGAGAAAAGACATGAAAAAATTTGTATGTACAGTATGTGGTTATGTTTATGAAGGAGAAGCTGCTCCGGCTGAATGTCCGGTCTGTCATGCTCCGGCTGAAAAGTTCAAAGAGCAGACTGGTGAGAGAGAATGGGCTGCTGAGCATGTTGTAGGTGTTGCTCAGGGCGTCAGCGAAGACATCCTTGCTGATTTAAGAGCAAACTTTGAAGGAGAGTGCTCTGAAGTAGGTATGTATCTTGCAATGGCAAGAGTTGCTCACAGAGAAGGATATCCGGAGATCGGCCTGTACTGGGAAAAAGCTGCATATGAAGAAGCAGAGCATGCTGCAAAATTTGCAGAGCTGCTTGGTGAAGTTGTAACAGACAGCACAAAGAAAAACCTGGAGATGCGTGTAGAGGCTGAGAACGGAGCAACTGCTGGTAAGTTCGATCTTGCAAAACGTGCAAAAGCAGCTAACCTGGATGCAATCCATGATACTGTTCATGAGATGGCAAGAGACGAAGCTCGTCACGGAAAAGCATTTGAGGGACTTTTAAAGAGATACTTCGGTTAAAATATGAAGTTTGGTAAACACTAATCTTAAAAGGAGGTTTTCGACATGTCAAAATATGCAGGAACAAAAACCGAACAGAACCTGATGGAAGCTTTTTCCGGTGAATCCCAGGCACGTAATAAATACACTTTCTACGCTTCCGCTGCAAAAAAGGCTGGATTCGTACAGATGGCAAATATTTTCGAAGAGACTGCAAACCAGGAAAAAGAGCATGCTAAGATGTGGTTCAAAGAATTCCATGGAATCGGAGATGTAGATGCTAATCTGGAAGACGCAGCTGCCGGGGAAAACTACGAGTGGACAGATATGTACAAACGTATGGCAGAAGAAGCAAGAGAGGAAGGCTTTGAAGAGCTGGCTGCGAAGTTTGAAGGCGTTGCTCAGGTAGAGGCTGCTCATGAAAAGCGCTACCGCAAACTGCTGGAAAGCTACAAGGCAGGAAAGACCTTTAAAGATGACGCTCCTCTTGGATGGAAATGCAACAACTGTGGATTTATTTACATGGGAGACGAGGCTCCTGAAGTATGTCCGGTCTGCGCACATCCGAGAGCTTACTTCGAAAGAAAAGTGGAAAACTACTAAGATTTTTAAAAAAACTGCAGGATATGATTCCTGCAGTTTTTTTCTATCGCTTTTTATTATGCGTATTTCCGTACATCTTGATGATAACCATCCAGGAATTCTCCCATCCTGTGAATGGCATCCGAGAGTTCCTCTGCTCTTGGCAGCATGACAATCCGGAAATGGTCTGGATCCTGCCAGTCGAATCCACTGCCTGGAACAAGAAGGATGTGTGTGGCATGAAGCAGATCTCTGACAAACTGCTTATCGTCAGTAATCTGGAATTTCCTTACATCCAGCTTTGGGAAAATATAGAACGCACTGTCATTTTTCACAAAGGTGATTCCATCAATCTGTTCTAACGCTTTTACCGCAGCCTCTCTCTGTTCATACAGACGTCCTCCGGGTCTTACCATAGACGCCGGTGTCTCCATATCCTGAAGCGCAGCCGGGATTGCTACCTGCGCCAGCGCATTTGCACACAGACGCATAGATGTCATCTGGACGATCCCTTCCCGGTACTCTCCAGTCAGCTGCCGTGGCCCGCTGATTGCCATCCATCCGCACCGATAGCCGCACAGGCAGTGAGACTTGGAAAGTCCGTTTAAGGTAACCACCGGTATATCCGAGGCCAGAGACGCGATGGATACATGTTTCTTTCCGTCCATCACAAGCCGGTCATAGATCTCATCTGAAAAGATCATAAGGCCTTTCTCCCGTGCAAGATCTGCAATCTGACGCAGGATCTCTACTGGATACAGCATTCCTGTGGGATTGTTAGGATTAATAATGACGATGGCCTTTGTTCTTGCCGTGATCTTTGAGCGGATATCCGCAAGATCCGGAGACCAGTCCGCCTGTTCGTCACAGGTATAGAACACAGGCTTTCCTCCGGCAATATATACGGAATTTCCCCACAGAGAATAGCTGGGACTCGGAACCAGAACTTCGTCTCCTGCATTTAACAGCGGAAGCAGGGCAAAAGATACCACTTCGCTGACGCCATTTCCGATAAAGATATCATCCGGTGTCAGTCCTTCTATTCCTTTGCTCTTCTCATACGTGCAGATTGCTTCCCGGGCCTCTGGCATTCCCCTGAAATCGCAGTAGGCCATTCCCTCCTGGGCACAGTTTTTCATCGCATTCTTTATGCTGTCTGGCACTTCAAATCCAAAAACAGCCGGATTTCCTGTGTTCAGTTTTAAAACGTCTATTCCTTTTTTCTGCATGTCCAGCGCTTCTAAATATAAAGGGCCGCGGATATCTGAATGTACATGTTCCATTCGGTTTGCTTTTCTCAATACTTCCATTTTTTCTTCCTCCCCGGTTTTTTCTTTACATTTATGGTAACGCCATTCTATAATATATTCAAATACCAATAATTATATATATGTTATATTATTTTAAC